>Ga0209986_10000662_pt1 | contig 33820 bp, 28 predicted proteins | sample BlataG_FD_183168 | JGI IMG/M metagenome (GOLD analysis project Ga0209986, IMG submission 183168) | Deep subsurface microbial communities from Black Sea to uncover new lineages of life (NeLLi) - Black_00105 metaG (SPAdes) (version 2) | ecosystem: Environmental > Aquatic > Marine > Oceanic >...
AGCCTATATTAATTTACTTATACGATAAACTTTCCAAAAATCCTTCTTTTTAGAATAAAAAAGCCAAATAGGAAATAAAAAAGCCCTTCAGCAAAAATCCAAAGGGCTGGTTATTATCTGGCTCCCCGGGTAGGATTCGAACCTACAACCCTCCGGTTAACAGCCGGATGCTCCACCGTTGAGCTACCGAGGAATGTTACCATGTAATTATACTTAAAAAATCATTTTCAGTCAATGTTTTTATTAGTATATATCAAATTAAACGTAAGTTTTTTTATTTGTATTTATAATTTTAAAAATAGTCTTATAATTTTTTTATTCTAAATAGTCTTTTAATCTTTTGCTTCTACTGGGATGTCTTAATTTCCTTAATGCTTTTGCTTCAATCTGACGAATTCTTTCTCTGGTTACCCCAAACTCTTTGCCAACCTCTTCTAAAGTATGAGGGTGGCCAGTGGCAATTCCAAATCTCAATTCCAGCACTCTCTTCTCTCGGTAAGTCAAAGTCTCTAATACATCTTCTAATTGCTCTTTCAAAAGAGTATAAGTAGCAATTTTAGGAGGAGCAGGAGAATCTTTGTCTTCTATAAAATCACCTAAGTGACTGTCTTCTTCTTTTCCGATTGGAGTTTCTAAAGAAACAGGTTCCTGGGCAGTTTTTAATATCTCTCTTACCTTATCTTCAGTGATTTCCATATTTTCAGCTATTTCCTTAACGGTCGGTTCTCTTCCTAATTCCTGCAATAGATGACGTGATACTCTTATTAATTTGTTAATAGTCTCCACCATGTGAACAGGAACGCGAATAGTCCTGGCCTGATCTGCTATAGCTCTGGTAATTGCCTGTCTTATCCACCAGGTAGCATAGGTACTAAATTTATAACCCTTTTTGTAGTCAAACTTCTCTACTGCTCTAATTAGACCCATATTACCTTCCTGGATAAGGTCTAAAAATAGCATCCCTCTTCCCACATATCTTTTAGCAATACTTACTACTAATCTTAAATTTGACTCTACTAATTTTTTCTTGGCTTCGTGATCTCCCTTTTGCATTCTTTTAGCTAATTCTACTTCTTGTTTGGCAGTTAGTAATCTTATCTGACCTATTTCCTTTAAGTACATCTTTACGGGATCATCTAATTCTAATTGTTTCGCCAATTCAATTTCTAAATTAAATTTATCTTTAGAGGTGTGGGACTTCTTGTCTTCCCCTTCAACACCTTTATCTTTAAGCAATAAATTGCCTTCTTCCTCAGTTTCAACTAACTCAATTCCAGATTCACTTAAGGCGTCATATAAATCTTCTACCTTATCCAGATCTAAAATATCATCTGCTAAATATTTTTCCATTTCTTTATAGGTCAAATAGCCTTGCTCTTTCCCTGCTTTAATTAATTCTTCCATTATTTTCTTCCTTCTCATTATCAAGCCTTCTTTCTTAAAATAAAATTACCTGTTTATATAAATTATAAAATTTAAATATTAATTAATATTTTGACTTTTTAGCTGCCGAACAATTTCCCTTAATTCTTTTAAATCATCATCTTCTATCTTTTCAGATTTTTTTATCTTTTCGTCGAGTATTTTTGCTCTTTTTTCGAGATTCTTTCTCTCTTGAGCCAACTTAAAATTATTTATAGTATCTACATATCCGGAGATAATTTTTTCGTCAAAAGTTATAGTTTCTTCCATTAAAATATTAGAAATTAATTTTGCTGCCTCATCATCATTTAAGTAATCCATAACTTTTTGAGAATTTACCACTTTATCATCTTTCAAATTTTTTTCAATGGCCGTTACAATTTGACGATGTAACAGAACTGAAAAATCTTCTGCTTTCAATTTTGTTAAAATGCCCTGGGCAATTTTTTCATTTTCCAGCATACATCCGATGAGAATTTTTTCCGCTTTAATATTCCCAGGCTCAGAATTTAATTTAATAAAATTTTGGGAGGAATCCCTTGATCCTCTTTTATATCTTTTTAATTCGATTAAAATCGCTTCTTCGGATAATTTTAATTCTTCAGATATCTTTTTTGTCTGAGCTCTCAGCTCAACCTCATTACCTATTACGCTTAAGGTAGGTAAAATTTCTTTAACAACTTTTACTTTCCCTTCTATAGTTTTAATACTGTATTTGGAATATAAAAGTTTTAACTTATAATCTATTAAGGAGAGCGACCCATCAATTAAATTTTGAAAAGTTTCTCTTTCTTTTTTAATTAAAAAATCAGCCGGGTCATAACCTGAAGGTAAATCTATAACTTTAACTTCAAGACCAGCTTTTACCAGTAAATCTAAACTTCTAAGAGTGGCCATATTGCCGGCTGAATCTGCATCATAAGCGATTAAAACTGTATCGGTAAACCGTTTTATCAAGTCTATCTGCTTAGTGGTTAAAGCTGTTCCCAGGGATGCCGCTACATTATTAAATTCGTATTGTTGAGTTATTAAAACATCGGTATAGCCTTCTACAATAATTATGTAATTCTTTTTTCGGATATCTTCCCTGGCAAAGTTTAAACTGTATAGATTGCTCCCTTTGTTATAAACCAACGTTTCCGGAGAATTTATGTACTTGGGCAAAGAATCATCTAAAACTCTGCCTCCAAAACCTATTACCCTCCCCGATAAGTTGAAGATAGGAAAAATTATCCTATCTCTAAAATAGTCGATATATTTTCCCTCTGTTTTGCTCTTTTTGATTAGTCCGGCTTTGATTAGCTCTTCGTAAGAATACCCTTTTTTCTTTAAAAAGTTGGTTAACGCATCCCAGTTGGGGGGAGCATAACCTAATTTATACTTTTCGACACTGGTATCGATAATTCCTCTTTTTTTTAAATAATTTATTATTTTTTTTCCTTGATTGGACCTAAACAGACATTCTCGGTAATAATTTGCGACCAGATTATTTAATTTATATAGTCTTTCTTTTTTTTTGTGAAGAATATCTTCTTTTTCTTCGTCTACAGGGAGAGGTACGCCTGATTTTTGTGCTAACATCTTTACTGCTTCAAAAAAGCTAAGTTTCTCATATTTCATAAGAAAATTAAAAACATTACCCCCTTCGCCACACCCAAAACAATGAAATAACTGCTTTTCAGGGCTCACCATAAAAGAAGGGGTCTTTTCCTCATGAAAAGGGCATAATCCTTTAAATCCCTTTCCCGCTGGCTTTAAATGCACATACTCAGAAATTATATCCACGATATCACAACGATTCCTTATTTCTTCCAGTAAATCAGATGAAAACCTCAAATATAAATCACCTACATATTATTATCATTCAGTATAATTAATGAAATATTTTCTTTTTTTAAAAATTCCTTAATCTATTCCCGTATTAATATATTCTACAAAAGTTTTTATTTTCCTCTTTTTTTTTAAAAAAATTTTAAAAAAAATACTAGTTGATTATTTTTAATATAAATCAACTAGCTTAAGATATCTTACTTTATTTTTTTAAGAGAAAATCAAAAAATAAAACTATAAATTTAGCTGTAAATTTTTATCTCCGGAGATTTTTTCTTTCTTTTTGACCTTGCCGTACCTTCCTCCACCACCCGGACTTAGCTCTAAAAGTCCCTTTCTGGCTAAAATTATATTCTGAGCAATTTCAAATCCTACTACCTGGCTAATTTCCTGATAAGAAGCTTTATGTAGTATATTCATTTCAGTTCCAAAATAACCAAACAATTTATTCAGGGTCTTTTTACCTACGCCGGGTACAAACTCTAAAGGAACCTGATGATAATAAGGTGGCCGATGAGGCGGAGAAAAAGATTGCTGATAATCTCCAATTTCTACAATCCGATCAAAAACACCTTTTACTATTTTATCACTCCCACATTTCTCACACTTATAAACCGGGGGATGGCTGGAGGCAGTATAATTACAGATTTCACAAAAAGTTCGATGATATCTGCCCAGTTTAGGGTCAAGGCCGTAATTAGCAGTTATTTTTCTCCCTTCTTTTCTCTGTAAAGCTAAAAGTATCTCTTTAAAGTTTGCCTTCTCCAGTTCGATTATATTATATTCTCGGCCAATCTTGGGCAGAGAATGTGCATCCGAATTAGTTAAAAAAGTGTACTCGGCTAATTCTCTTAAATGGTCAGCAATTTCTGTATCTGCACTTAATCCTAATTCTATGGCAGGAATCTTTTTTAAAGTAGCCCTGCTAAATATCTCCGGTAATCTTCTGACACAATTCCCATAAACACTTTTATGGGGAGTAAAGGCATGGGCGGGGATTAAAATTCCTCCAATTCGGTTTATAATTTGAAAGGCTTCCTGGGCACTAATTTTACAATTCTGACTGCTTAAACTCACATTGGTAACCAATAGAGATAGTGCTTTGCTAAATTCTTTTATATCTTCAAAATAGGGGAAATAGGCTATTTGATGAGATAATCCTCCATTAACTTCTTTGGTTTCAATTTCTGAGCCCAAAATAATGGTAACTTTATCCTGATAAATTAGGCCGCCTTCCTTTAAAGGTTTCATTTCTCCGCTGTTGATTAATTGGGAAATGTCTTCGATAACTTCGGGTGAAGCACAATCAACAATGCCTACAATATCAATTCCTTTTCTATGTTTACATTCCCGTGCAATGTTGGCAAAAGTTAAATCTCTGGAAGCAGTTATTTTTATCGGAGCTCCCCTATTGCTTCTGCCAATATGCACATGAAAATCCATGAAATATTTTTTCATATTTTGTTTCCTATGGGCACGATGCATCGTGCCTCTACTTCTTTTTTCTAAACTTGTCACTTATTACTTATTACTTATTACTTGTATTTTATACTCGATACTAAATAAAGTATTCCAATAATCGTCTTGGCATCTTTAATAATATTTTCTTCTACTAATTTTAGAGCTTCATTTGGTTTAATTAGTTCAACTTTAATAAATTCATCAGCATCTTCGTTTTTTATTCTTTTCTCTAAATCTTCTGCTAAAAAGAGAGTAAGTTTTTCATTGCAAAAACCGGGGGTAGAGAAAAAAGTTATCAGTTTCTTAATCTTTCGGGGATAATAACCGGTCTCTTCTACCAATTCTCTTAGGGCACAGTTTTTCAGATCTTCTCCCGGTTCAACTTTCCCTGCTGGCAGTTCCCATAAAACTTCATCTGCCGGCTTTCTGAACTGTCTGATCATTACTACCTTTTTGTCATCAGTCAAAGCTAATATGACTACAGCTCCGGGATGTTCAACTATTTCTCTGACAGTCTCCCTGCCATCAGGTAGTTTTACTTTATCCTGACGAAGGTTAATAATTTTCCCCTGATAAATATAGGTTGAAGATAAAATTTTTTCTTCTAAAGAATCTTCTTTATTCATTTGAATTTTCTCCTGAGACTACGGTATTTATAATAGATAAAACATATTCTGCTGCATTTTTTAAATTTTTAATAAGAATATATTCATCAACCGTATGAACCTTCTCCATCCCTATAGCTAAAACAACTGAGGGGAAACCTTTCTTATTAAATACATTGGCATCGCTCCCCCCTCCACTGGGACATAATTCTGGTTGTAATCCCATATCTTTTGCTGCTTTCATTGATATTTTAAGTACTTGATCATCAGAGGACAAATTGTAGCAAGAGTACTCTCTGTTAATCTTTACCTCTGCTTTTGCTTTAAATTCCTGAGCAGTATCTTCGGTTATCTTTTTCAATCGCTCAGTATGTTTTTCTAATTTTTCTTCGTTTCTACTTCTAACTTCTCCTTTTAATGTTACCTTATCAGGGACAATATTTGTAGCTTTGCCACCGGAAATAATCCCAATATTAGCTGTGGTTTCTTCATCTATTCTACCTAACTTTATACGGGAAAGGGCAAATCCGGCTACCTGAATAGCATTAATCCCTTCTTCGGGATTTGAACCAGCATGAGCAGATTTTCCGTAAATAATAATTTGCAAAGAATTCTGAGAGGGGGCTGTAGTAATAATTTTTCCTACCTGGCCTTCGGCATCTAAAACAAATCCCATTTGGGCATTTAAACTGGAAATATCTAAATTCTTTGCACCTTCTAAGCCTATTTCTTCACAGATAGAAAATACAATCTCTATATCTCCGCAGAGAATATTATTCTCCTTAATAATTTGCAGTGCCTCTAATAAAGCTGCAATTGCCGCCTTATCATCTGCTCCTAAAATTGTTTCTCCGCTGCTTACTATCTTTTCTCCCTCACAAATGGGTTTAATCTTTTTCCCCGGGACAACTGTATCCATATGAGCAGAAAACATAATGGGTGTAGCTTTTTTAACACTTCCTTTTAATCTGGCTATTATATTTCCACTATTAGATTTTACTTTCTCGCCAGCTTGATCAACTGTAACTTCTAACCCTAAATCTTTTAGTTTTTTTACTAAAAAATCTGCAACTTCCTTCTCCTCTCTGGATACACTGTCTATCTTAACTAATTCCATAAAAGATTCTATTAATCTTTTTTCGTTAACCATTAATTTGTCCCCTTTCTTTTTAGTATATCGTATTGCGTATATCGTATCTTAGTATATAGCGAGAGCGTTTATTATACAAACAAATGCAGGGCGGATAAATCCGCCCCCTACATTAATAGCAATCCTTTATTAAGAAGTTTTGAGTTTTAAATTTATGAAGCAATTTTTATTATTCTTTCACCAATTCTGCCCCTTGTTTTAAAGCTTTTTTGTTTAATTCTAATATTTTTTTATTACGTCCAGCTAAAGCCTTCTCTAAAGCCTTAAATATGGTTTCCATCTTTACGACTCCTGATTGTTTAACATAAGCACCTAAAACTACCATATTGGCTGCCCTTGAATTACCTAACTTATCAGCAATATCATCTGCAGGAATCCTTATTACCTTAACATCATTCCTGTTTACTTCACGTTTTATTAATGAATCATTCAAGATGATTAATCCATTCTCACTTACATTTGATTCAAATTTATCTAATGAAGGTTGATTCATAGCAATTAATATTTTTGGATGAGATACAATTGGAGAACCAATTTCATTAGATGAAATAAGTACTGTGCAATTGGCTGTTCCTCCTCTCATCTCTGGTCCATAAGAAGGCATCCAGGCAACTTTTTTACCTTCTATCATTCCGGCATAAGCTAACAATCTACCTATTAACATTACTCCTTGACCACCAAATCCTGAAATAATTATTCTCTCTAACATTCAAGACACCTCCTCAGGAGTTTTAAATTCTCCTAATGGATAATAAGGAATCATATTTTCTTCCAACCACTTATTTGCTTCAATTGGACTTAGACCCCAGTTAGTAGGACAGGTAGACAGAATTTCAACCAGAGAAAAACCTTTCCCTTCTATCTGTGATTGAAAAGCTTTTCTTATAGCTTTCTTTGCTTTCAATATGTAGGCGGGCTTAGATAAGGCTACCCGAGAAATATAAGCAACTCCTTTTAGGGTAGATAACATCTCTGCTACCCTTATAGGATATCCCATAGTTTTCGGGTCTCTGCCATAAGGAGAGGTCTGGGTTACCTGCCCCACTAAAGTAGTGGGTGCCATCTGTCCACCGGTCATCCCGTAGATAGCATTATTTATAAATATAACCGTAATATTCTCACCTCGATTAGCAGTATGTACTATTTCTGCTGTACCAATTGAGGCTAAATCTCCATCCCCTTGATAAGTAAATATGATAGAATCTGGTTTTGATCTTTTCATGCCGGTAGCTACAGCAGGTGCTCTCCCGTGCGCTGCACAAATCATGTCGCAATTAAAAAAAACATAGGCAAATACGGAACAACCTACCGGACATACTCCTATAGTTTTCTCTCTTACTCCAAATTCATCTAAAACCTCAGCTATTAAACGGTGAGCGATGCCATGATGACATCCGGGGCAATAAGTAAAAGGAACTTTGGTTAAAGATTTGGGGCTTCCAAAAACTTTCTTCATGATATTATTACACACCTCCGTAATACTATATTAAAATATAGTTAATTTATTTTAAATATTTCTTTATTTCAGTTAAAATTTCACTTTGCGTAGGTATGACTCCGCCCACTCTACCATAAAAATTAACTTCCGCCTTCCCATTTACGGCTAATTTAACATCTTCCACCATTTGTCCCATGCTCATCTCTACAACTAAAAACTTATTTACCTTTTCGGAAGTCTCAGCAATTATCTTTTCCGGAAAAGGAAATAGAGTAATTGGCCTGATTAAACCGATATTAATTCCTTCACTTTTTGCATTTTGGATTACCGTCTTAGCAATCCGAGCCACTGTTCCGTAAGCAACTATTATTAAATCAGCATTATCCAAATTAACTGTTTCATATCTAACTTCTTTTTCTTTTAGTTCATTATATTTCTCTTGAATTTTAAGATTCACTTTTTCCATTTCATAAGGATCCAGATTAAAAGGAACAATATAATTTTTTTCTCTTCCTTTGCACCCGGTTAAAATCCATCCTTCTTTATCTGGCAAATCAATCTTTTTTCTTTCCTTAAACTCTACAGATTCCATCATTTGTCCTATAAGCCCATCTCCTAATATCATTGCGGGATTTGTATATTTATCAGCTAAATCAAAAGCATCCATGGTTAAATCTACCAACTCTTGCACAGAAGAAGGAGCCAGTACAATTAAATGATAATCACCGTGTCCTCCTCCTTTGGTAGCTTGAAAATAATCAGCTTGTCCAGGCTGTATACTCCCTAATCCTGGTCCCCCTCTTTGCATGTTTACTATTACGCACGGTAACTCAGCACAAGCAATATAAGAAATTCCTTCTTGTTTTAAACTTATCCCCGGACTTGAAGAAGAGGTCATAGATCTTACCCCGGTAGCGGCGGCTCCATAGACCATATTTATAGCTGCTATTTCACTTTCAGCTTGCACAAAAGCAGAATCTTTCATTTTTAATAATTTTTTTGCCATATAGGCCATTAATTCGCTTTGAGGGGTAATTGGATAACCAAAATAATATCGACAACCAGCGCGGATTGCAGCTTCTCCTATGGCTTCATTTCCTTTCATTAATAATTTTTCTCCCATTTTCCAGCCTCCTTAATAATAATTTAATTGTATAGAAATTTCCTTTTTCTGTAAACCTTAATTCGTATCTTGCATCTTGCACTAACGACTAATATGTCTTGTATTTTGTATTTCCCTTACACTTATTACCCGCACCTATACGCTAAACGCTGTACGCTCCACGCTAGGTTTATTCACTAACGACTAATTTATTTATACACTTCAATAGCAACATCCGGACAAGTTATTGCACAAAAAGCACATCCGGTACATTCTTCAGGTTTAATCTGTTTGGCAGGATGATAGCCTTTTTTGTTAAAATATTCTGCCATAACCATAATATGTTTAGGGCAAGCGGGGATGCATAATTCACATCCTTTGCATCTTTCTTCATCAATTACAATTTTTGCCATATTTTTTCTTCCCTCTCTTTTTAAAGTTTAATTCCACGGTAAATGCATAAACCGTTTTATATAAAATATTGGTTCTTCAAAATTTTCCTGCCTTATTTTTTTAGAAAATTGTTCATCTATACAGATAAATTCAATAGGTAAATTTAATTTTTGAGATGCTTGCTTTATCAAGATGTGACCTTGTTTGATTATCTTTTCATCTGTTTGCCTGCTTAAATTAGGATTACTAATAATTCCGCTAATCTTTAATCGAGAAGAATTTTCTATTTCCTGAGCCATTTGCTTGATTTGAGGTACACTTTGGGTAAAAGGTCGGTAAGGATTTACTACCAACAGCATTTCATAATCTAAACCCTCTATAACAGATTTAAAATTGCCTAAAACAACTGTACCTATATCATCTCCCCCCACATCAAGAATTAAATGATACTCTGAATCCTGGATTAAACCTTTTATTTCGGGAGAAATTAAGGGCAAATCAGCATAAGCCATCTCACCTTCAGGAGCGATCACTTTTATGTCTTTAAGATTTATAGCATCCTTTGCTTCTCGAGTTCTAAAATAAGGATTAACAATATCTAAATCTACAATAGCAACCTTAGTGTAGCTTTTCCTGCAATATATTGAATAATTAATGGCAATTTCTGTCTTCCCACTTCCAAAACTTCCAACAAATATCTTTATCCGTTTGCTCAATATATTTTTTCCACCTCTTCTCCCTTTAAAACTCTCAAAGCCCCTTCACATAAAGCCAGCATCTCTTCCTCACCAGGATACACCATAACCAAAGATAAAAAACTTACTCTATCTCTTACCATATTAACAAATTCATTATTATAAGCTATCCCCCCGGTTAAAATGATAGCATCTATCTGACCTTTCAATACTGTAGCCCCTGCTCCGATTTCTTTAGCTACTTGATAGGCCATGGCCTCTAATATTAAATTTGCTCTTTTATCTCCCTGTTTAATCCTCTTTACTACTTCTCTAACATCATTAGTAGAAAGATAAGCTACCAATCCACCCTTACCTTTTATCTTTTTCTTAATCTCATCTTTAGTAAATTTTCCGGAAAAACAAAGTTCTACCAGTGCACCCATAGGTACTCCGCCACTCCTTTCGGGAGTAAAAGGACCCTCTCCGTCAAGAGCATTATTAACGTCGATAATTTTTCCTTTGCAATGTATACCAACTGAAATCCCTCCACCCAAATGAGCTATAATAAAATTTACTTTCTCATATTTTTTACCTAAATCTAAAGCTGCTTTTCGCGCGACTGCTTTCTGATTTAAGGCGTGGAGTATACTGATTCGAGGAATTTCTGGCATACCGGAAATTCGGGCAACAGGTTTCATTTCATCAATTACTACAGGGTCAACTATATAAGAAGGGATGGATAACTTCTCGGCAATTCCATAAGCAAGTAATCCTCCCAAATTAGAGGCATGTTCACCACTTGCTCCCTTACGAAGGTCTTCCAACATTTTATCATTTACGCGGTAAGTACCGCTGGAAATAGGATTTAATAATCCCCCTCTACCTACTACCGCATCGAGAGCAGAATGGTCAATACCTTTTTCTTTTAAGAAATTTAATATTATATCTAAACGAAATTCATATTGGTCGATAATCTTGTGGAAAACGTGCAATTCTTCATTACTATGTTCAATCTTTTTATCAAATAGTAATTGCTCGTTGGAAAATAATGCTACTTTGGTAGAAGTAGAACCCGGGTTTATCACTAATATTTTATAATCTTTGGCCATAAAAATATCACCTCTCTTGGATCAGCTAATCTTATTTATTTTCAGTCATTTCACTCATCAATACTCCCAAGGCGATAGAATATAATTTTGATTGCACACTATCTGACCGAGAAACTAATACTACAGGAACCTTTGCGCCCAAGAGTAATCCTGCAGGTACTGCGTTAGCTAAATAGACTAAACCTTTGGCAAAAATATTTCCTGATTCAATATTTGGCACCAATACAATATCTACTTCTCCAGAAACCGGACTTTCAACTCCCTTGTGTTTTGCAGCTTCTTTGGAAATAGCATTATCAAAACCTAACGGTCCATCTACTATTCCACCAACAATCTGTCCTCTCTCGCTCATTTTAGCTAAACAGGCTGCATCAATAGTCGCCGGCATATCGGGATTCACTAATTCCAATGCTGCAACAGCTGCCACTTTAGGTTTTTCTATCCCCATTGAATGAGCATAATAGATAGCATTCTGAATTATCTGGGCTTTTTGCTCTAAATTGGGACTGATGCTCATCGCCCCATCAGTTATAGTAAGCAAACGATCATAACCTTTAATCTGCAGGGTATAAACATGACTGAGCATCCTATTAGTCCGCAAACCAATCTCTTTATCCAAAATAGCCTTTAATATCCTTGCTGTCCCTATCATGCCTTTCATTAATATTGAGGCCTTTTTATTTCGTACTAATTCTACAGCACACCGGGTTGCTTCTGTTTTATCAAGCCGGTCAATTATCTCATAATTAGTGGGGTCAATATCCATTTTATTAGCTATCTGAATAATTTCTTTTTTGTCGCCAACTAAAATTGAATCAGCAAGTCCTTCCTTTCGGGCAGCCTCGACTGCCTTTAACACATCTTCTGCGCCAGCAGAAGCTACTGCCATTTTTTTTGGACCATAATCCTTAGCTTTGTTTAAAACTTCATCAAAAGTTTTTAACATCTTTTTCTTATCACCTCTTTATTAGAAATTTACCAATTAGCCAATTAAACTAGTCGTTAGTCGTTAGTGAATAAGTCGTAGGGGCAGACTCCTTGTGTCTGCCCGTAGGACAGGCGTCTCGCCTGTCCTCCTACTTCTTTCTTCGTCTTTTTTCTTTCTTTCTTTGCTATATACTATATACGAATTAGGTTTCTGAAAATTTAATTTTTAATTCTCTTCTTAATTACTTTTCCCAGTCTTTTAATTCCTTCATCAATATCTTCCACACTTGGGAAACAGAAAGAAAGCCGCATAGTATTTTTTCCTTTCCCATCAGCAAAAAATGGAGCACCGGGTACATAGGCTACATTCTCTTTAATTGCTTCTTTAAACATTTCCCCGGTATCTATATACTCAGGCAAAGTAGCAACTACAAAAAATCCACCTTGCGGTTTAGTCCAGGTAACCTCTTGTGGAAAATATTTATCTAAAGCATTTAGCATTACATCTCTCTTTTTCTTATAAATTTGAATATTAGATTTGATATTCTCTTCTAATTTACCTAATTTACAATACTCATAAGCAATTAATTGATTTAAGATACTGGTACATAAATCGGTTGCCTGTTTCAGTATAGCCATCTTCCTTATTATTTCTTCATTGCCTAATATCCAAGCCAGTCGCAAGCCGGGACATAATATCTTAGAAAAAGTACCTAAGCTAATAACAGAACCATTTTTTTCCAAAGAATATATAGAGGGAATCGATTCTCCTTCGAATCTAAGTTTTTCATAAGGATTATCTTCTACAATAAATACATTAAATTTTTGAGCAATTTCGATTATTTTCTTTCGTCGAGCCAGGGACATGGTTACTCCTGCAGGATTTTGAAAATTGGAAATAGTATATATGAATTTAACTTTTTTACCTTCGTTTTTAAGCTGGATAAGTTTTTCCTCTAATGTATCCATCTGCATACCTTCGTCATCCATAGGTATACCTACTAATTCTCCTCCATAACTATGAAAAGCGTTTAAAGCAGCCAAATAACTGGGCAATTCTACAATCGCTATATCTCCGGGACTTAAAAAAACTTTACCTATTAAATCTAATCCTTGTTGTGAGCCAGAACTAATAATTATATTTTCTAGCTCCCCATTATTGCCATCTTTTGCCAAATTATCTAAGATGCATTTTCTTAATTCAGGTAATCCTTCGGTGCTGCTATACTGTAAGGCTCGAGCACTATTTTTGGTTAATACATCCTGGGTTATTTCCTTTATCTCTTTTACTGGGAAAGTTGCGGGATCCGGCATTCCTCCCGCTAAAGATATCACTTCCGGATTTTGAACTAATTTCAAAATCTCCCGAATAGCCGAAGCTTCCATTTTTGAAGCTAAGACAGAGTAAAATTCCTCAGTATTTATAGACATTTTCCACACTCCTTTATAATTTATAATTTATTAATATATATATAGCTTGCTAACTATATTATTAAGCAATTTCTGTGCCAATTTATTGAGCAATCCTAATAAAACAAAAAATAGCTTCTACTGGTTAATAAAAGCTATTTTCCAAATAACTAAAATATTTTGTTTTTTATCTTTTTCTGCATTTTTTTGCACATTATTGCACATTGTGCAGCATTTTGTCATGATTACATTATACGTGATGTACAGCATGAAACTAAATTCGTATCTCATTTAAGATTAGTTAGTTGGTTAATTAGTTGCCTGGTTAGCTAATTAGGGAAAAAGAAGAAAGAATGAAATAAGTATTATAATGTAGGGGCACGATGCATCGTGCCCTCAGAAAAATTAGTTAATAATATGAAGAGGGCACAATTCATTGTGCCCCTACAACCTAACGACTATTCACTATTCACTAACAACTAGTTTAATTGGTGAATTGCCCTCTACTTGTATTCATATATCTTCTTAATATTATACTTTTTGATTTTATAATAAAAACTTCTCAGGCTGATTCCCAATTTACTTGCAGTCATTGCACTATTCCCATTGGTAGATTTCAAAGCATTTAAAAGGGCTATCCTTTCCGTATCATCTTTTATCTTCTTTAAATTATTTTTATCTAAATTATAATCAATTAAATTGTCAGGTTTAGAACTGATAGTTGGTTTTTCTTCAATTACTTCAACTTTATTTAATTCAGTTAAAGGAGGAATATGTTTGGGTAAAATTAATTCTTCACTTAATTTCATATTTATTACTGCTCTTTCAATTACATTTTCTAATTCCCTTACATTTCCCGGCCAGGAATAATTCGATAATATATCTAATGCTTCCGGCAAAATCCCATTTATGTTTCTTCCAAAATCTTGATTATATTTTCTTATTAAATTATTAACCAAGAGAAGCATATCTTCCTTCCGCTCCCTTAAAGGAGGGATATAAATTGGAATAACATATAATCGGTAATAAAGGTCATCTCTGAACCTTCCTTCTTTTACCGCATTTTTTAAATCAATATTAGTAGCTGAGATTATTCTAACATCCACATTAATAGAAATTCTTCCTCCCACTCTTACAATCTCTTTTTCCTGAAGTACTCTCAGTAACTTAGCCTGCAAATTCAGGCTCATCACTCCGATTTCATCTAAAAATATAGTCCCTTTGTCGGCTTCTTCGAACAGTCCCTTCTTTCCGGTCTTTTTGGCTCCGGTAAACGAACCTCCCTCATAACCAAATAGTTCACTTTCTAATAAAGTATCCACTAAAGCAGAACAATTTACCCGAATAAATTGCTGGTTCTTTCTTTTGCTAACATGATGTATGGCGTGAGCGAAGAGTTCTTTCCCGGTTCCACTTTCCCCCTGAAGTAATACGGTCGCGGGAGTTTGGGCAGCTTTCCTGGCCTGTTCTTTAGCGATAATCATTCCCCTGCTTTTTCCTACAATATCTTCAAAAGTGTATTTCGATTCTAAATGCCTGACCCTTTGTTTAACCCTCTTTAACTCTTTATTTAAATATTCAATTTCCGAAACATCATGTATCACCGCCACACTGCCTTTTAAAATCCCCTCTACTATAACCGGTGCTACATTTACAATTACCTCTTTACGATTAGGCCCCACCCGCATTCTCACTCCGTGTACTGGTTTCCTGGTTCTCAGTACTTTTAAATGCATGCTTTCACCCTCATCAGCAATATCAATAGTAGGCGGTTTCCCTAAAACATCTTCTTCGATTAAACCAGTAAGCCGGGTATAAGCAGGATTAATAATGGTATGCAAACCATTTTCATCTACTACTGAAATAGCATCATCGGTAGAACGAATTATTGCCTTTAAGGTACTCTGAATCTCTTTTTGTGTGGCAAATTCTTTTATCCACTTATCTTTATTTGCATTAAGTTTTTTTTTCATAAGCTAACAACCTTATCTAAATTAATCTGTTAATAATAGTTAGTTAGCTGGTTAGCTGGTTGTAAGATTAATTCACTAATCAATTAACTATATAATTATTTAAATATATGCTAATTTTTACGTTTTTCTTTCTTTAAACCAGTTAACCATATAACCAGTAAACTCCTTCTTGCTAAACGCTATACGCTGTATTTATCTATTTAACATTTTCTGGGCATGCCGAATAGTAATCTCACTCATCTGACTTCCATCTAACATGCGGGCAATCTCTTTAACCCGTTCTTCGCTTTCCATCTTTTTTAACCTTATCTCAGTCTGATTATTTAAAATATATTTTTCAATATAAAAATGTCTCCCAGCCCTGCAGGCTATCTGAGGCAGGTGGGTTACACAAATTACCTGTCTTTTTTTAGAAAGCGCCTTCAGTTTTTGAGCAATTACCTCGCCCAAGCGTGCACCTACCCCGCTGTCAATTTCATCAAAGATTAACGTCGGAACTTGATCTACTTCCGAAAGTATTGATTTCAAAGCTAACATTATTCTCGAAACCTCTCCTCCTGAGACAATTCTAGCTAAAGGACGCAGTCTTTCTCCCACATTAGGAGAAATCATAAACTCAATATCATCTATCCCTTTTGGACCTATCTTATATTTTTTACCTTCTATTTCTATTCCGTTATCATCTTCGTAAGAATCAATAGAAACTTTAAACTGACATTTCTTCATGTTTAAATCTTCTAATTCTCTTACCACCATCTCCTCTAAATCCTCGGCAATTTTTCTCCGATTTATCTTTAGATTATGAGAAATAGTGGAAATTAGGTCTTCCAGAGAATTAACCTCCTCTTTTAATTTTTCTAATTTATCTTCGCTACAATCGATAGCTTCTAATTCCTGATATATTTTTTGGCGATATTCTAATATTTCTTCTATAGTGGAGCCATATTTACTCTTTAAACTATTAATCAGATTTAATCTTCCCTCAATTTCTTTTAATCTTTGGCTATCCAAATCTATTTCATCTTTATATTTTACAATTTCATTAACAATATCCTCAAATTGATATCCTGCTTCTTTTAAATTTCCTCTTATCTTTTCTATCCGTCGGTCCAAGGAGGCAATTTCTCCTAAGTCTGCGGAAACTTCGTTTAAGGAATCTCTTACTGAGGATTGCTCTAATCCGCCTTCGTAGAGAATAAAATTAGCTTTTTCCATGATTTCAATAATTTTTTCCGCATTTTTTAAAACCATCTCTTCCTCTTCTAAAGCCTTATCCTCACCTTTAACTAAAGATGTTTTATCTATTTCTTCTAACTGAAATTTTAGAAAATCTATTTTTTTTAAATTTTCTTCTTTGTCTTTTAATAACTGAAATAACTTTTTGCTCTTTTCTCGCCATCTTCGATAATTATCAAATAATTCCTTTCTATATTTAATAATTTTATCTCCTCCCAGATTATCCATCAGATCAATATGTTTGGAAGGGTCTAAAAGAGATTGATGATTATGTTGTCCGTGCAAATCAACTAAAAATGCACCAATCTCTTGAAGTGTGGATAAATTTATCAACCGTTGGTTAACCCAACATTTATTCCGTCCTTTTTTATTAACTTCCCGCCTAATAAGTAAAGCTCCCTCTTCATCAACAATTTCTATATCTGAATTCAAATTATTTATTAGCTCTTTTTCTTGGGGAGTCAACAGAAACAGTCCTTCTACCATCAGACTGTCTTCTCCGTCTCGAATTAAATCAGAAGCGGCATAACCTCCCAATATTAAATCTATTGCTTCTATGATAATAGATTTCCCGGCTCCGGTCTCACCGGTTAGAACGTTCAATCCTTCCTCAAATTCAATATTTAATTCTTTTATTAAAGCCATATTCTTTATGTTTAATTGAAATAACATTTATTTTCCTATTCACCCCATTGTATAGTCAATACATTAACGCTAGTCTATTAGTCATATCTGTCCACTCCATCTTAATTTTTCCCGTAAAATAGTATAAAAACTCTTTTCTTTAAAGGTAATTAATCGAGCTATATGATCTGATTTTTTTATTATCACTTCATCCTTTGGTTTTAAAACAAAGCCCTCCTGCCCATCTATGGTTACCATTACTTTTTCTTCGCTTGATTCCAAAGTTATTTTTACTTGATCATTTTCACCGATAATAATAGGCCGGGCAGATAAAGTATGGGGGCAGATAGGTGTAAGTATTATAGAATTTATATTAGGATTGACAATGGGACCGCCGGCAGAAAGAGAATAAGCAGTAGAGCCTGTAGAGGTGGAGACAACCAATCCATCCGCCGAATAAGTAATAACATAATCATTATTGACATAAGTGGCTAAACAAATAATTCGGGCAAAAGCTCCCTTACCTATAACTACATCATTTAAGGCTGTAAATTTTTTAATCTCTTTTTCTCTTCTTTTCACTGTACAACTTAACATCATTCTTTCATCAAGAAAATATCTCCCCTGATACAGTTTCTCTAAAGACTTTTCCAGGTCATCAATGCCAATTTGAGTCAGAAAGCCCAGTCCTCCTAAATTTACTCCAAAAACCGGTATATCTTCGGTAGCGGCTAATCTGGCTGCTCTAAGGAGAGTTCCGTCTCCCCCCAAAGAGATTATTAAATCAACTTTTTTAAGAAATTTTTCGGTAGGGCAGTTTAATTCTTCCTTTCCAATTTCTTTGCCCTTATTTCCTTCTATACACACTTTCAGTTTTTTAGAATTTAGCCAATCAATTATCCTGCAGCTTGTTTCCCGTGCCTTATCTTTTTCATAATTTACTATTAAACCCACGTTGTATAATTTCATCTCCACCCTCCTTGAAGTAAATAATATAAGGCCAAACTAAAAATTGCTCCTGCTAAAAAATATACTATCTTTACCATCCTTTGGCGCACGGTGCTTTCGAATTGAAACTTTACTTCAGAAATGCTCTTATTTTTCATATTTAATAAAAGAATACCACTCGGTTGGTAGGCAAGATAATATTCTAACATCTGTCTACGGGTCTCCCGGTTGGTAATATAGGGAATCTTCTCTCCACTTTTGACTTCTACTACGTAGACTCTCCCTCTCTTCCTCGCCAAATAATCTATCCGCACTAAGTAGCGATGAACCTTGTCTCCGATAGTTATAAGGAGCGGTTTACTTTTTTGAGCATCTATAATCGCATAACCGTTTTTCTTTAATATTTTCTCTGCTTCTTTTTCCGCCTGCCTGCTTTTAGAAAATCTCTTCCTTAATCTCTTGACCCTTAACCAATTACTTATCTTGATAAACAGAACCAGGCAGATTATTCCTCCGCCAATAAATAAAATAAAGATAAAAATGGCATTTTCATTTATGTTCAAAAACCTCACTCCAATAATATCTTACTATAATTTAATTCTTCATTCACTCCCCTGTTGTTAAAATTAAGTATCACTAAATAAAGTCATAGAATATTATTTTTTAGGAGAAAGTTCCTGGTGAGCTTGATTTACCACTTCTTCAACAATTTGAGGAAAATTATTTATCTTATTTTTTCCAGAATTTTTTGTTAAATAGATGAGATATTCTATATTACCGGAAGTCTTTTTTAAGGGAGAAAAGGTTAAACCTTGAATACTAAAACCCATTTCTTGTGCCTTATCGCCAACTCTTTCGATTACCATCTTATGGACTTCTGCCTTTTTTACTAATCCGCCCTTTTGAATGAACTCCCGTCCTGCTTCGAACTGTGGTTTGATTAAAGCCACCACTTCTCCTTTCTCCTTAATTAAATTATACACCGCGGGCAGGACTTTATCTAATGAAATAAAGGAGACATCTATGGTAGCCAATTCAAAAAGATCATCAAATTTATCGGCAGTAAGGTATCTTATGTTAGTTCTATCCACAACTACTACTCGGTTATCTTTCTGCAGTTTCCAGGCTAGCTGTCCGTAGCCTACGTCTATGCAATAAACTTTTTGAGCTCCAAACTTTAAGAGGCAATCAGTAAAACCCCCGGTAGATGCACCAACATCGATTACCCTCTTTCCTTCGACATTGATATTAAAAACCTTTAAGGCTTTTTCTAATTTTTCTCCACCTCTGCTTACAAAAGCAGTCTCCTTTTTTATTACAGAAATATGGCTTTCAACCTTGGTCCTTTGTCCTGATTTATCGACTCTTTCCCCTTCCACTAAAACTTCTCCAGCCATAATAGCGCTTTTGGCTTTCTCTCTGGTAGGGAAAAATCCCTTTTCGACCAGTAATATATCCAGACGTTCTTTCTTTGATTTTTCCAAATCTATAAATTCACCTCTCGGGCTGAAATTCTACCTATTAAAGCTAAATTACCGCGCATAATATCCAAGCCATTACAATTCCTATAAAGGCTCCTACTATAACTTCAAAAGGAGTGTGCCCAACTAATTCTTTTAAACGCTTGTCTTTTAACTTTATTTCCCTGAAAAATTCTAAAATAATTTTATTTAATACTTTAGCTTGTTCTCCCGTCTCTCTCCTTACTCCGGCTGCATCAGCCATAATAATAAAAGCTATGACCATAGCTAAAGCAAACAAAGGAGATTCCCAGCCTTCTTTTATACCAATGGTGGTAGCCACGCATATAGAAAGGGCGGAATGAGTGCTGGGCATCCCTCCTGCCCCAACAAATCTCCTAATATCCCATTTTTTTTCGGTAATATAAAATACCATTAGCTTTAAGCTCTGATTTAAAACCCAGGTTATAAAAGCAATTATTATAATCTTATTTCTAAAAACTAGAGATAAGTCCGTAATATTTATCTTTATCACTCCCTATTTTTTATATTATTCATTTTAGTTTTATGGTTTAATCCAATCTTCGTCTCTAAGCAAAGGCATACTGATATCTATATGTCCGACTAAACTCTTCATCTCATTCCCCTCCACTAATATTTGCACACCTTTAATCATGGGAATTTCAGTTAAAGTATTAACTATAGAATAGACGGTCATCAACTCACCACTACTTCCTCCGGGATGATTTTTAAATATTTCCTCAGATAGATCTATGTAAACAATATCATCAACAATATATACTTCATTGACTTGAGTTCCTTCAGGAATCGTAGGGTAAAGATCGGAACTTTCAGGACCTTTTATCAGCTCAACAACTGCCTGTCTGGCCAAAGAAGGGGCTTGGGATATTTTTCTTTTTTCAGCCACCAAGTACATCGCTTGAGAATCAGAAAAGTAGAGGTTAACTTCGACCATCTCTTCTGTCGGTACGGGTTCAACTTCTTCTATTTCTTCTTCCTTATAAGGGACTTCCTTGGTAATAACAAGCTTTTCTGTATATCTTTCCCAGACAGGGACAATAAACTTATTGAATATTAGATAGCCAACAATTACGATTACCACAATTATTAATAATGAAAAGATAATTTTCGGGTTATTTCTTTTCTTCTTAGACATTCTATTTTTTGCCATAATAATTAATCCTATCCACCATTATCGGGGGTATTTTCTATGTAATATTTTATTGCTTCAAACAGAGCCTGAGCGCTTTTTTGCTTAAATTCGTTGTTTTTTAATAATGTTTCCTCTTTAGGATTAGAAATAAAAGCAACCTCTACAATAACAGCTACCATATTTACTCCTTTTAATACTACAAATGGAGCTTGTTTTACTCCCCTATCTTCCAATTTAAGGTGCTCTACTAATTTTTCCTGGATAATATCTGCAAAATCAAGACTATATTTAATGTTGGCGCTCTCTTCCAGGTCAGCGATAATTAAGGCTAAATCTGTATCTAGCTCTGGATGAGCTCTGCTGGCTATGTTTTCTCTATCTGCTACATCTCTGGCTGAGGCACCGATATATTTGGAACTTAACACGAAGGTCTCTACTCCTTCTGCACTAGGACGATGATTTAAAACCGAATTAGCGTGTAAACTTACAAATACAAAACCATTTTTCTGGTTAGCGAAATTTGTTCTATCTTCCAGATAAACAAACTCATCTTTACTTCTGGTTAAATAAGTGGGAATACCGGCCCCTTTTAATAATTTCTCTAAATAAAGAGCGATTCCCAGAGTAACTTCTTTTTCTTTCAAGCCGGTAGGTCCGATCGCTCCGGGGTCTTTCCCACCATGTCCGGGGTCAATAATTACTACCCTCTTGCCGGTTATCTCAGGTCCGGGAGCAGGCTTTTCTTCAGGCTTAGCGGAAAGAGTTTCAGAAATAGCTGTCTCTTCACCTGATTTGAATATATCAATCACTACCCTATCGGGTTCAATAAGACTGAAACGCTCGTATTTGGATTCCTGATAAAGGTCAAATACAACTCTGGTAATTTCCTGGTTAAATTGTGCTGTCCTTACTGTCTTTATCACCCCATCATTTATCTCTATCTGTTTAAAAACATCTTCCAGCTTTATAATAGAACCCATTATATCGATAAAGATTCTATCCGGATTTATTAATTTATCAGCTCTAAATTCTGTCTTTTCAGATAAATCTATCACCACCCTGGTTTTGTCGGGGTGAGAATAACTTCTAACTTCTAATAGATAAGGTCTTATGGTATTAATGGATAAAGTCTTGGTCTGGTTCTCCCATTTAATATCTACTTCGGCAATAATTTTGACCACTTCTAAGGGAATCATTACCCGATTATCGATAATTCTGGCTGGTATTTCTAACGGTATTACCTTTTCATCTATCTCCAAAGAAGGATCATCGATTACTAAGCGGGCTGTACGATTATTAATATTTATGGTCATTAACTTTAAAGCCGGGAACCAGGTAATTCTTCCCCCTAAAGCTTCTATTACATTACGAGCTGAAACAAATATTCGATCATTTTCGATAACTGAAGGGACAACTGTTTCGATAGGCTTATTATCTAACAATATCTTTATTTCTGAAGATTGGGCTAAAGTTGAAGAAAGGGGAAATAAAATAGTAAATAAAGCTGTTATTAAAATTATGTAGAATATCTTTTTCATATAATCTATTCTATCCCTCCTGGATTAAATATCTGATAGCCAAAACTTTTAAAATAGCTGCCAAAGGAACAGCCACTAATACTCCTAATATTCCTAATAACTGACCGCAAATTAAAATCGATAAGATCACCGTTAAGGGATGCAAGCCTAATCCCTTTCCCAAGATATTAGGATTAAGATATATCGCCTCAAGCTGATTAACTAAAACAAATAAAACTACGATTATCAACAATGTCCACCAAGGGCTGCCCAAGGCAAAAATTAAAGCCAGAACAACTCCCACGATAGGACCTAAATAGGGAATAAAATTAAAAACTCCACTAATAATCCCGATAATCAGGGCGAATTTCAAATTTAAGAAGTACAACCCTATACCAATCAAGGTCCCCACAATAAAACAGACTATTATTCGACCACGAATAAAACCACTGATAATATTATCTATCTCTTCCAGTACTTCTTTAAATTCTTTTTTATTTTCCTTTGATACAAAAATATACAAATTTTCTTTAAATATAAATATATCCTTCATCAAATAAAACAATATCAAAGGAACAATTACTACGCCAAAAGTAATGCTGGAAACTATATTGGATAAATAAATTATAATGGTTTGGGAAAAACCCAATATACTTTTTTGCAGTTCAGATAAATTTTCTTTAAGTAAGGATTCTACATCAGCGGGGTCTATAAATCTTGATAACTGCGGTTCCAACGATAAAATTAAAGTTTGATAACTATTAATAAATTTTGGAATTTCATTATACAAGATATTAAGTTGATTAATTACGCTGGGGATTAGGAAAAATATAGTCAGGATTAACAAGGCTATTATTATTCCAAAGACAACAATAATAGCCAATACCTTCGGGGCTTTTTTACTAATGAGATATTTATAAAGCGGATCAAAAAAGTAAGCTAACATCAAGGCAATACTAAAATATATGAACAACCACTTTAGCTTGCTCAATACATAAAACAGAATCGCAAGGCCAATAGCCATACTGATAATAAAATTTAATCTCTTATCTTTTACAAATTCCATAAATAGTTTTCCGCCTAAAAACAACTTTTTACTTATCTATTTATAACAGATTAGCTCATATTATTCAATTTTTTTCAGCTTTAAGGATCCTGTCCCAAGTATCCCTTAAAGACACAATTCGGTTAAACACTAACTTATCCGATGTTGAATCGGGATCCACACAAAAGTAACCTTTTCGCATGAACTGGTATCTGCTTCCGGAAGCCGCTCCCGCTAAACTGGGTTCCACCAAACAATCAGTTAACACTTCCAGGGAGTTTGGGTTAAGCTGCTTTACAAACTCTTTCTCTTCCTCCTGCTCTTCCGCTCTCTCGTTCTGATCCAGTAAAAGTTGCTCGTATAAGCGCACTTCCGCTTTTAAAGCATGGTCTGCGGAAACCCAATGTAGGGTTCCTTTTACTTTACGTTTAGCACCCGGCTTACCGCTTTTGCTTTCCGGGTCGTATATACAGTGTACTTCTTTTATCTCTCCCGTTTTTTCATCCCGAACAAATCCTTCGCATTTGATAATATAGGCATTCTTTAACCTGACCTCGCAACCTGGAGCCAGGCGAAAATATTTTTTCGGCGGGTTTTCGCAAAAATCTTCCCGTTCGATGTAAAGAATCCGTGAAAAAGGTATCTTACGATTCCCGGCAGTAAGATCCTCAGGATTATTTTCTGCATTCACCTCTTCCATTATGTCCTTTGGATAATTTTTGATAACCAGCTTTAAAGGACGGAGTACCCCCATAACCCGGGGCGCCCGCAAGTTCAAGTCCTCACGGATACAATGTTCCAGAAAACGGACATCCACCACACTATTAGTTTTGGCTACACCGATACGCTCGCAGAAGTTTCGGATCGCCTCCGGGGTGTAACCTCTACGCCGCAGACCGGCTATAGTTGGCATCCGAGGGTCATCCCATCCAGCTACATAACCTTCCTCCACCAACCTACGAAACTTTCGTTTACTCATCACTGTATTAGTTAAGTTAAGACGGGCAAATTCGATCTGCTGGGGTAAATCTGGAAGATTCAAGGCATTGAGAACCCAATCATACAGAGGGCGATGGTCTTCGAACTCCAGGGTACAAACAGAATGGGTAATCTTTTCGTAATAATCTTCAAGAGGGTGAGCATAGTCGTACATAGGATAAATACACCATTTATCTCCCGTCCGGTGATGAGTAGCCTTTAAAATACGGTAAAGAACGGGATCTCTCATATTCAAATTATGTGAAGACATATCAATTTTAGCCCGCAACACCCGGGAACCGTCAGGAAATTCACCGGCCCGCATACGTCGAAATAGATCCAGATTCTCTTCTGCAGAACGGTCGCGATAAGGACTTTCTCTTCCTGGTTCCTTGAAAGTTCCCCGGTACTTCCTGATTTCTTCAGGACTCAGGTCACACACATAAGCCTTACCCAATTTAATTAGACGAACAGCGTAATCATACATCTTTTCAAAATAGTCGGAAGCATAAAAAAGTCTGTCATCCCAGTCAAATCCCAGCCACCGAACATCGTTAATTATGGAATCAATATACTCCACATCTTCCTTGTTAGGATTTGTATCGTCAAAGCGAAGATTGCATAGACCACCATTTTTTGCAGACAAACCGAAATTCAAGCAAATAGATTTAGCGTGACCGATGTGCAGGTATCCATTAGGTTCCGGGGGAAATCGAAGATGAACCCTTCCATTGTATTTATTCGTTTTTTTGTCTTGATCAATAATCTCCTGTATAAAATTGACTGTTGCTTTAGAATCTCCGGAATTCATAAACCGGCCCCCTTGCTTTATTTTGTATTAAGATTTTTACCTAAGGTTTCGTAGAATAGGTTGAGCATTTTTTTATATTACTACATTTGTTCCTAAAAATCCAACTTTACAAATACTTTACTAAAATTTTACACTATCAATACTTTAAGTTCAGCGTATAGGGATCAAATCTCAATATTTGGCATAACTAATTATTAAAAAAGATTTCTATTTTTAATTATTATAAAATAATCATTTAATAATAATTCCAAACTTCTTCTAACTACTTACACAAATCTTGCAAAATTCCTTCTTTTTCAAATAAAAAACCCTTCAGCAAAATGCCAAAGGGCTCATATTTATCAATGAACGGTGGAGCATATTAGACGAATTTCGCAACTTTTGTATTAGTGAAAAACCGAATTCTTTCAGCAGTTATGTGATTAATTTATCTTTTGTTTTTAATGAGATTTTGTATATTTTTTATTCTCATATCTCTCTTTTATTTGTGCAACAAAGGTGTCTATTTTCACTTCTCTTGTACTATCCAGAAAACCATCATATTCTATAGATACAAAGGGAATGTTATTATCTTTTCTAAATTTAGGGATAAAACCAGCTACAGTCAGTCCTGGCATGCAGTTAAAAGGAATAACACTAATAATACCATCCAAATCTCTTTTTACATAATCTACTGCCTTTCCCATGCTTACTATGGCCTCTCCGCCAATATAATGTCTAATATATTTCTCACCATTTGAAATTATTTCTTTTGCAGGTATATCATCAAAGCCTTGCATATATGGCAAGGTTGCCTTAAACAACTTGTGCTCATAACCAATCATAACTCTGTATAATATTGATTTCAAAAACCATTCCTTTAAATCCTCTTTTTTTCTGTTTAAGCTGAATTTTTCTCTTGCAATAACAGAACCAAGATAATAAGAATAAACCAGATATTCTGTTGCTGGAGCTAACCAAACCTCTGCTCCCTTTTTCTCAAGCTTTCTTATAATTCTTTGGTTAGCTGGCTCATGAAGTCTTACATAGAACTCACCAACTATGCCTATCTTTAGTTTTTCTTCATTAGTTCTTTTGACTTGAGAAAATTCCTCTTGAGCTTTTCTTAAGATTTCCTCAATAGGAGATAATTTTCCATTAAATAAATTTAAAAAAAATGCCTTCCCAATGCTTAAATAGGTTTTCATTTTTGCAAGATTAGTTTTTGGATCTACTAAATAATCAAGAAGCCTTTTCAGATATTTCTCATAAATCTGATCTGAGGTTCCTTTATTAACCTCATAGGGTCTTGTGTGCATTCTCATTTTTTCAAGCTGGTCAACTGCAGTCATACCAGACCAGGCCTTGATTAGTAAGGGTATGCCAAGATTGAACTCACTTCCTAGTTCACCCCCTATTATTATATCAACATCTATTCCCTTTTTCTGGAATAAAAGTGATTCTAAGCTTGCATACTGTCCTAATCTACATGGACCGCATTCAGTTGTTGCTTGAAAAAAGGCAAACTTCTCTGGATCAAACTCTGATTTTTGCATAAAATAAAGCATAGCATCTGTAGTATGCAGATAGGGTGTGCATACTAAGCCACATGTACAACTTCTTGCTTTTTCCAGGGTTTCATCAGGGCTTGTATCTAAAACCCTTGATTGAATTCCATATGCATTTAAAACAGCAGATAATGCATAATTATGTTCTGACATTGGAGGAAAAACAAGAATTTTTTTACCTTTAATCTTATCAAGACCCTTTAATTTTACACTAAAAACCTTGCTGGTTTGCTTTGCTCCTATTTCTAAGTAAGATTTAACAGTATTAAAGAATGCCTGTAATCTAGTATCAATTCCAGCATCCCCAGTATGCTCATCCATTTCAATTGTTAAAAAGGGCTTTTGTGCTCTGCATATCATTTGCTGGTTTATCTGGGTATCAGGACCACAGGCAAAATAGGTTATATCAATTCCAAATAAATTCCTATTTTTATTTAATAATTCTATTGCAGCCAGCTTCTTTTGACCCTGTATCCAGTACATCTTTGGCATTTGTTTAGAAATATCTATTGACCCTATGGGAGCAAGTTCAAGAGGTATTGCCAGATAACCAGCATCTAAAATTTTATTTACAATATCATTATTAACATTCGCATCATAAGCTGTGTATGGTCTTGCCATAACTAAAAAAGCAGGTTCGTTTTTTTTATATTTTTTAATAGAATCAAAGACTTTTTTTGTTTTTTCCTCAATTTTCTTATCAAACTTTTCTTTATTTATTAATCCCTCTTGAAGTGCAGCCCTAACATTTTTTGTGCTATAACCCATCTTTGCTACAGCTTTCTTCATCTGATCCTCAATATGATTTAATCCCCAATCAAAAAATAGTGAAGGAGAAACAAGGTTTTCTAGATTAAAGCCTTCTTTAGCAAGCTTTGGTGCAGATTTCATGAGATCTGGTGCAGACTGTGTCCATGGACATGTGACACAATAATTATAGCTGCCAGTTGGTTTTCCTGTATTTGCAATATGGGGAATAAAAATAAAATCATCTTTTTTTAGTTTTTTTAGTAGATTGTCAACATGACCATAGGCAACCTTTGTTGGAAAACAATATTCTGCTGGTACTATCTCTAAACCACGATTTATTATCTTCCTAGTAGTTTCATCTGAAACAATTGTTTTTATGCCTAAATAATTAAAAAAAGGAATAAACAAGGGTGAGAAATCATTAAATAACAAACCCCTTGGAATTCCAACCTTCATTTGCATGCATCCTCCATTATTTTCTGTCTCTCTTTAAATAAATTAGGTGGCTTTATTTTTTTCTCAGCTTTTTTTGCACTATATCTCTGACATCTGTCACCTATATAAAATTCTTCATCTCCGATTTTAGCCCTTGTTATATTGCAGTCATTTCCACACCCTTTATTAATACATTCATAAGGCCCTATATTGTATTTCAGATTTGATATTTTTTTAAATCCCCTAAAATCACCTAAGTGTTTTGTATCATATGCATATTTTGCTGCACCTATTGCTCCGGTTATATGTGGCCAGGGAGGTACAACTATTCCCTTTTCAAAAACAGTTTCAAGAGCAGCAACCTGTCCAAGGTTAAATGCAGTTGCACCCTGGAAAACAACTTTTTCTTTTATCTCTTTGCCTCTAACTACTTTTGCTAAATAGTTTCTTGCAGTTGCTAATGTAAGGGCAGCACATAAATCCTCTAAAGATACATTGTTTTGCTCATATTTTATTATTGATTGCTCTGACAAAACCGCACAAGTGCTGTCTATATCAGGAGGTTTCTTTGCTCTTAATGCAATATCCCCAAAATCCTCTATTTTAATGTCCCTACGCATGGCATATTTTTCAAGCAATGCTCCTGTTCCAGCAGCACATGCATTATTCATTTCAAAACCAACAACCACCCCTTGGCTGATATTAATAAATTTTGAATCCTGACCGCCAAACTCAATAATACTAAACTCTTTTTGAGGATAGACTGTTGTTATACCTGCAGCCTGTGCAGTGATTTCATCAACAATATGTTCTTTAGAAGCCCCAACTATAAAACCGGTAAGCTGCCTTCCGCTTCCAGTTGTTCCTGCAACGACTTTCTCAATTTTATAGCCCCTTTCTATAACCTGATTATATACTTTGTTTATAACATCTATTGCAGCCCCAACAGGGTCTATCTCTGTTCTCCTGTAGTGATAAGCAAGCAATCTAAACTTACCATTAATTTTTGCTATTAATGCAGCCTTTGTACTAACAGAGCCTATATCAATTCCTAAGCCAGCTAAAGGAACATCTGCACCATAAGGCCAATCTTCTTTTGGTTTCATAATTATGGATTTTTTGAGGATTAGAGGACCCTGTGATTCATAGTTAAAGGGCTTGGTCAATTTTTGCTCTAATTTTTTTATTATATTATTCAAATAAACCTGTTGACCATAGATTGCTGCACCAATTGCACCTATGTGTAATCCTTGTTTTGGTGTAATAATTCTATCAGTTGAGATTTTGCAAACATCTATTAGATGTTTAACAAAGGCTTTACTAAGTGAGAGACCACCAATTAGAATAATCCTTCCTTCAGGTATCATTCCATTTGAGAGAATGGTTTTAAAACTATCTGCAGAGGCTCTATAAAGTGAAGCAGCCAATACCTCTTTTAGTGTTCCCTTTTGTTGCTGGTGCACAACATCAGATTCACGAAAAACGCCACATTTAGCAGAGAGTTTTATGGTTTTTTCAGTTTGATTAGCAACATTAGACAGCTCCTCTATTGAACCATATTCAAATCTCTTAGCCATATGCTCAAGCAATAAACCTGAGCCACCACCACACTTATCTTCTAAATTATAATTTTCTAAAATTAATTTTCCATTATTTTTATCTTTTCCAAATTCATAATATCTCTGATTAGAGGCTCCAATATCAATTACTGCAAATTCTTCATTTTCCTTAATATCTAAATCAAGAAAGACAATGCCTTCTTTAATTGCAATTGCTTCACTTATCACTTGTTTTTCATTTAGAACATCTGATAAAGAAATTGAATTAACCCCTGTTACACCAAGATAAGCCTCATTACCGTGTTTTGTTATAATTTCATCTAATGTTTCTTTTAAAGCATAAATTGGTTTACCATTTATCTTTTTTAGATAAGAGTTTATATCTTTTCCATCTATCGCAACTGCTTTCAAGTTATCAGAACCAATATCTATCCCAATTCTTTTCATATTAAGAGGGAATTTAAATTTAGATATAACTTTTTCTAAAATATTTTCCTTAATTTTTTCTTTCATAATATTACCCTTTAGCGGTTATAACAACGGTTAAAAAACCATGCGCTGTTGTTTTCTGGTCAGTAATAATAATATTGCTAATATTAAAATATTAGTCCAAAGTTGCATTTTCTATCATTGAACTCGACTGAGCTACAACATTTTATTTTAGTATAATGATATTATATATATTCTGCTCATATGAAAAATATGCCGATTAAATTTTTTTTAATATACTTTTTTCTGTATAATATAAATCTATTTAAAAATCCTTCTTTTTTTGTAATAATTTATAGAAAATAAAAAAAAGCCCTTCAATTTAATAACGGAAGGCTTTAAAATTAAGGGCATGGTGGAGGCGGCGAGATTCGAACTCGCGTCCAAAGATATTTCAGTAAGAACCGCTACGAGTGTAGTCTATGATTTGGTTCTCGCTCTTTTTACCTCCCATAGACAGGATGTAAATTGAGCCAACCCTTAATTTTCTCTCCTACCTCCCAGGGCAGTAAGGTAGAAGATAGTCTACTTTATGTTACGCCCATAAAGGTCTCGTAGACACAAGACCATTACAGACGTGCAGCCTAATTAGGCTGCAAATGCTAATTGTTCGTTTCTAGCAATTAATGTTTTTCCACGGTTTTACGAGGACATGGAACCTCGACTCGCTGTTCTTACCTCTCTTATCCCTGTCGAAACCTATCGCCCCCATTCTTTATTCTTTAATTCTCTTTCTACTTCTCTTTGGGCATCTTTTTCAGCTAATGCTTGTCGTTTATCGTATAACCTTTTTCCTTTAGCCACAGCCAATTCGATCTTGGCATGACCTTTTTTAAAGTAAATTCGCAAAGGCACCAGGGTTAAACCTTTCTCCTCAACCTGCCCTCTTAAACGGTTAATTTCTCGTTTATGCATAAGTAATTTACGTTTCCTTCTGGGGTCAACATTGAATATGTTTCCAAAGGCGTAAGGAGAAATATGCATATTCATTATATAAAGTTCGTTATTTTCAAAATGGGCGAAACTTTCCCTCAGACTAACCTTGCCTTCTCTTAAAGACTTTACCTCTGTCCCTTTTAGAACTAGTCCGACTTCATAAGTATCTAATACACTATAATCATGTCGTGCTTTTCTGTTTACAGCTACATTTTTTACTTCATCTTTATTGGCAAAACTCATAATTTTTCCCTCATCTTGCAGTTAAATTGTAGCATAAATGAAGAGAATTCTCAATAAAAAAGAATGGTAGGTAGTATTTATGAGATTGCCACGAGAAGCACTCAAGTAATATTGGGTGCTTCTCTCGCAATGACAGTAATTTTTAATTTAAAGGGTTTCTCTTATTTGACTAGCTTTTTGAAATTCTTCTTTTAAGCTACTAGGATTATTTTTGAGTTTATCTTCTATTACTCCAAGATAATTTCTAAATTTCTGAATCATTTCCAAAATATTTTCCTGATTAGTTTCGCAGATATCTTCCCATATCTTATAAGGACTGGAGGCAATTCGGGTCATATCTTTAAATCCCTCTCCGATAGCTTTAAAATAATTAGTATTATTTCCCAGTAGAGCCAATTCGCCTATTGTATTGATCAGTGAAACCGCGATAATCTGAGGTAGATGGCTCACTGCACCCGCAATTCTGTCATGCTCGAGAGGGTCTAAAATTAATCTATTTGCGCCTATCATCTTGATTAATGAAAATATCTTATCTATTGCTATTAGATTACTTTTTTTAGTAGGAGTTAGGATATAGGTTCTATCCTGAAAGAGATGAGGATTTGCTTCCTCTATACCACATTTTTCTGAACCTGCCATAGGGTGACCACCAACGAAGAAGACATCTTTAGATAATACTTTGTTAGCCCTTTCTACAACTTGTCCTTTTGTGCTACCAGTATCAGTTACCAGACATCCTCTCTTAAGAAAGGGATTAATTTTAGGCAATAAATCTAAAATTGTTTTTACAGGTGTAGCAATAATTACTATATCAGCTTCTTTTGTTCCTTCTTCAAGATTAACTGTTCCTTCATCGATAGCCCCTCGAGCAATGGCTTTTTTAATTATTTCAGGTTTATCTACACCTACAATTTTAAAATTTGGTTTCTTTTCTTTTAGAGCCAAACCAAGGGAACCACCGATTAGACCTACACCGATGATGGTTATCTTGTTAAAGCTAAAGTCGCTTTCCTCTTTCATTTTGTTTCTCCTTTTTAGCAATTAACCTGCCGGTTAATTGCGTGATGAGTAATGAGTGATTTACCAATTGACTGATAAAAATACGGGTACAAGGTGCGAGTTGCAAGTGTAGCACCACGGCGTGCCGTGGTGAAAAAGAAAGCACGACAAGCCGTGTCTCTACAAAATCCCCCTCACCCTAACCCTCTCCCTCCGAGGGGAGAGGGAAAAACAGGAATGACAGAAATATTCAGGCTGGTTTGATGAATCAAGCCTACTTTTTTGGTTTTTTCTTTATCAAATCCTGAAGGGCATGGATAGCGAGAATATAACTCTGGAAACCAAATCCAACAATCTGTCCTATACAAGCAGAAGCAGTTACTGATTCCCCCCGAAAATCTTCCCGGGAAAATATATTAGAAAGATGAACTTCAACTACTGGAATAGAACAGTCTCTTAGAGCATCGGCAATAGCATAACTGTAATGAGTATAAGCTGCCGGATTAATAATTAAACTATCCACTTGAGAAGAGAACTGCTGAATAGATTCAATAATCTCTCCCTCGAAATTAGATTGCTTTATAGTTAGTTCAATATCTTCCTTTTTGGCAAAAGATTCAATTTTGTGATTCATTTCTTCCAAGGTTAAATCTCCATAAATCTTCTGATCCCTTTTTCCGAGCATATTTAAATTTGGTCCATTAATTATTCCTATCTTTAACATAATTTCCACTCCTTTTTAAATTCTTCCAAAGCTTCTATTACTTCTTCTTTATTTATATTGTTAATTGGACTAACTTTCCCCAGAGCTTTTGGTAAAATGAATGTTATTTTACCCTGGTAGTTTTTTTTATCTAAAGTTAAGGTTTCCCAGAACTTGTTGTAGTCTATATTTTTAATGCATTTAAATATAGATTCCCGCTTTCGCGGGAATGACAGAGAGGAAGGCGGGGATGGCAAAGAAGAGAGCGAGTTTGATACATTGAGTTGTTCCTCAGATTTGGATTCCTGATTTCGTAAGAACGATAATATTTGTTTAATCTGTTCTTCGAAATCTTGTGAACATATTCCTCTATTCCGAGCTATTTTAGTCTCGATTAACATACCTAAAGCTACTGCCTCTCCATGACTTAAATCTTGATATCCTGCCTCTACTTCCAGGGCATGACCGATACTATGTCCAAAGTTTAGCACCTTACGCAATCCACTTTCCCAGGGGTCTTTTAAAACTATATCCGCCTTTAAAGAAACAGCTTCTTTAACCAGTTCACATAGCAGGTCTCTATGTTTTTTTAATAATTGATCAATATTTTTTTCTAACCATTTAAAGAAAACTGGAGATTTAATAACTGCTATCTTTATAGCCTCTACTATTCCATTTTTTATATCCTTATCTGATAAGGTCTGTAAAACTTCGGGGTCGGTGTAAACTGCCTTTGGTTGATAGAAATTCCCGATTATATTTTTAGCTAAAGGATGATCAACTGCCACTTTCCCCCCAATACTGCTATCTACCTGGGCTAAAAGAGTAGTGGGAATATGCACCAAAGGCAGGCCTCTCATATAGGTAGC
>Ga0209986_10000663_pt1 | contig 33819 bp, 33 predicted proteins | sample BlataG_FD_183168 | JGI IMG/M metagenome (GOLD analysis project Ga0209986, IMG submission 183168) | Deep subsurface microbial communities from Black Sea to uncover new lineages of life (NeLLi) - Black_00105 metaG (SPAdes) (version 2) | ecosystem: Environmental > Aquatic > Marine > Oceanic >...
CTGCACGCGGCGGCACAGACTTCACAGAGCGCGTAATTCTACGTTTCACCTTCCCAGCTTCAGCAGCGACAGGTGGCTTTCGCGCACCGGGTACTCCTGCCCTCGCCTTAGCAGCCGGACGAGGCGCACGAGTGGGCGAGGGTTTAGATTCCGGGATAGAGAATGCTTTTTTAAACTCTCCAAGAAATACTTTCTTCTCATGTATTGGTGCCGGTGCGACTGGTCGGGCTCTCGGAGCTCTTCCAGCAGGCGTTGCTCCAACCTTTCGAGTTGGAGGGGCTTTTTTCTTCGACGGGGTACGAGTGACCACACGTCTTACTTTCCCAGCCTTAGAGGCAGCTGTTGGAGCGACTCGAGCTTCGCGTTTTGGTTTCACAATCTTGGGACCCTCAGCGACCTCAGGAACCAGCTCAAGATCATCTGGAGGTGGGGGGAGTTCATACTCCTCAAGCTTGACGGGAGGAATTTGTGCAGTTTCAGTACTCTCACTCGAGACAACCTCAGTCTCAATAAATTCTATCGGCGGCTCCGGTATCTTTTTTCTCCTACCCTCTAGCGGTTCTCGCTTCTCCGTAAGCTCAGGGCTTCGAAGGGTGGATTTTATCAGCTTTTCGACTGAAGTCCCCTTGAACCGCTGTTTCTCCAGTATTAGCTCCTGCTCGAGCTTCTCGATCTCGAGTATCCACTCATCCTCCTCCTCAAAGTCCCAGCCACAGAATTGACATACCTTGGCTTCAAGGGGGACTCCGAGGCCACAACTGGGGCACTCCTTGCGTACCTCATCAGGTCGGGCCATCGATAACCAAGCATAGTTATTATTAGATTCATAATAAAGATTTCCCGATAAATGATAATTCTGAAAATCAAAGCGGTACAATTTTTGAATGATATCAAGTTTTTACCCAACAATAATTTCCGCCAAGATAGGCGACTTTAGGCAGATCGATTGTGTAGCTCCAAAGAATTTCATTCGAGAGTATCACGGAGCCTATGTCAAAGGGAAAGAAATAAACAACATATAGAAACATGCTGTCTATTGAGAGAAAAAATGAAGACACTCGTGCTATGTGTCGACAGAGATGACGATCTGGGAGTCAAGGCGGGCATCGCTGGACCTGTGATAGGTCGACAGGAGAATCTCGAGGCTGCTCAAAAGCTTGGCCTCGCAGATCCAGAGGATGTGGACACCAATTCTATCTTAAGCGGAATATCTCTTTATGACGATCTCGTCAAGAAGGGCGTCGTGGCAGAGATCGCAACAATCACAGGTGATTCCCACGTCGGCTTTCAGTCAGACCTGATTCTCACCAAACAGCTCGAAAATGTTCTCGAGCTGATCAAGCCAGATAGAGCCATACTTGTCTCAGATGGACAAGAGGACGAGTATATCTACCCGGTAGTCTCCTCGAGAATAAAGATAGACTCGGTGAAGCGTGTCCGCGTGCGTCAAAGTGAAAGCCTTGAAGGTTTTTATTATCTGCTCGTAAAGGGTCTCAAAGATGCCAGGATACGAACGAAATGGATCCTCCCGCTCTCGCTCGTGCTCATCATCTATGGTTCCCTCTCGCTCATTCCAAAGGTGATTATTTTTCAGGAAAAAATGGGCGAGAATCTCGACCTGGTTCCCAGCATAGGTCTGAGTATAATCCTACTCGTGTTAGGTGCTTACTTCATCTGGTGGGCATTTGACCTCGGAAGAAAGGCTCGACGCATTGCAGGAGCCATGAGACAGGGCAGTCTTGCAATACCATTCGCTCTGGTCTCAGTGATGCTGTTTATCGTGGGTATATTCCTGGGGCTGGACTCAGCATCCGCGTATTCTTCCACATTATTACCGGGTGAACGAAGTTATGGAGTCCTGGTGGTCCTATTCATTCAGGCGGCCGTCTGGCCTTTGGTGTTCGCAATCCTATCATATGAAACCGGAAAGGCGTTAATGTGGTTCCTTCAGCAGGGGAAAATAAAATGGTCATATATCCTCGCAATCATCTCGGTTTTCGCGACAGGTTTTATCGTGCAAGGGGTGGCTGATGCCGTAGATTTCTTCCTGGGCCACGCGGAGTTCGATACACTATTCGTCTATGCTGAGATTATTACTGGCATCATGGTGGCAATGTTTGGGGCGGTGCTGTATTCGTCGCTACGAGGCGAAAGAAGTTCTCAGGCGGAAGCGGTCGCCGAGACAACACCTGAAGCAGCTGATGAGCAATGAGATACGTGGAGTGGGAACCGACATATTTCGAAATCATAGAAGATTTTGGTTACAGCTTAGCCGAGGACGAGAAAGCCGCTAAGACCCTCGCTCAGCTACTGCGCCGGCCTCAGCGTCTTGAAAATCCCGAGCAGTGGTTAACATCGATGATTTCCGGGAATAACGCTCTGATCATCGGCCCGTGCATTTCCGCAGATGAAATCGAAAGAGAATTGAGACGTAAAGAGGGAAATGATAGGCAGGTAGTAGCTACCGTTGGCGAAGGTACTAAAAATATTCTGAAAGCCGATATTGTTCCCGAAATTGTCGTATCAGATCTTGACGGCTTTCCGGATCATGATCTTCAAAGCAGCCGAAAAGGATCAGTTGCTATCATACACGCCCATGGGGATAATATTTCGTCCTTAACGACCTGGACGCCGAAGTTCAAAGCAAGAGTGATTCCGACATGCCAATGCGCTCCCTTTAACGAAGTATATAATTGGGGCGGCTTCACTGATGGAGATAGAGCCTTCTGTATTTTCAAGCATTTTAAGGCGGAAAAAATTTCGCTTCTCGGTTTCGACTTTCGAAAGCTATGTGGATCTAAATCGGTTGATAATGCTATTAAAAAGAAAAAATTGCAATGGGCCGAAAAGATAATTGAACAATTATCTAGATAATATTATTAGCACTGTAAATAGCAGCGAGCTGAGGAAGTTCACACTTGATATGCATAGCATATTGTCATTCGCATGATATAAAACGATAAACGAGACTTATCCCCTTCTCGCGGCTCACTCGGTATTATTCTTACTCACAAGATGATGGAAAAATTCATTCGTATCACAATTGTATTTTTTAAGATGGAACTCAATACAGGTCAGGAGGGGCAATGTCTGTAGTAACAATTGACGATGTACGGCTGGCACTGGAAAAAGCGCTATCGACCAGAGAGTTCTCTCACGAGGAGATTATCAGGTTTTCAGAGAAATTGATGGATCTCTTCGGATTTACAGACCAGGTCGTTGATAATAGATTAACCCCTGCGGACAGGGATATGTTCTATCTGCTCGAGGAGGTCGGGCTTGTCACAACCATTCATGACGAAGTGCAGGTTCAAAAAGGAAAGACCTGGCGTATATATTATTGGATTCTGAAGAAAGACCAGATAGCTCGGCTGGCGAGCGAATTCAAGGAACAGAAGGATCAGCAGGTCCACGAAGATGACATATATGAGACGATCTCTGACGATGTTTGGAAGCATCATCAAGATGCGTAGCCCGCAAATTGTGTGCCCGCATCACGGCTAATTGGGATGGATAATACGTGGATGGCTACATCATAGCGCTAATTGTTCTATTGACCTACCTGATTATCCTTGTGGTAGGGCATCTACTAAAATTGTGGGAGAAGCTCAACATCTCCCTATGGGGGCCAATTATTATTTGGAAGACCGTCCGCGGTCGGGCGCTCATCGAGAGAATCGCATCAAGACACAGATTTTGGAAGATATATGGCCGCATTTCAATAGGTATCTGCCTCGGAGCCATGGTCCTTCTGATGATCCTTCTGATCTGGGAGGCTTTTATCGTTATGGATATTCCAAGGGCAGCCGCTCCGTCGCCGGAGCTAATGATCGGTATCCCAGGAATAAATCCTATAATACCAGTCTGGTACGGAATACTCGGTCTCGTCGTTGCGATTTTCGTTCACGAATTCGCCCATGGGATACTTGCCAGAGTGGGAAAAATGAAAATCGAATCCCTGGGCATCCTGCTGTTAGTTGTCCCTATCGGCGCATTTGTGGAACCGAATGAGGAAGAGCTCATGGCAACTACCAGGAGGAAGAGAACGAGGCTTTATGCGGTGGGACCTGCGACGAATATTTTCGTTGCCTTCATCTGCTTGGTTCTCCTGCTCGGAATATTTGCACCATCGGCGAAACCCATCTATGACGGAGCAATTGTGCTCGGAATTACGTCAGATTCACCTGCTGATAAATTCGACATATCTGTCTGGAGCGAAATAATAGAGGTAGATAGTACTCCTGTAGCAAATAGCTCAGATCTGATGTCTATCTCTTTTGATGAACCCGGAGAGCCCGTGAGCCTAAGCATATTCTATAGAGGTAATCGATCCGTAATTGAATTGCCTGCGGGAGTGGTAGTATCGCCTGCATCTGGAGAGCCCGCCGACAATGCTGGGATTCGCTCGGGAATGATAGTCAGCAGCCTGAACGATAGAGTAATCAATAATTTATCTGAATTCAAGAGCGTTTTAGAAAGCGCTCCGTTCGATATCCCTATCAATATCACGGTACTGGAGTACGGTGATGATCCCATACTGGAAAGAAAGTGGTTCGTCCAGAATGAGAGTATCACTGACATCACTCTGATCTCAAAGTGGGAGTATTATGAGGCTCATCATCCCGATTTGAACAAGGAAGAATACAGAAACGTAAGTCGTATGGGAGTGACCAGTTCAGTATTCGGCGTCCGAACTGAAGATTCCGACTTCCTGCTCCAACTCACGGCCCATCCTTTCGCGGATATCGATGGACTAGGAGATTTTTTGACCGGCTCTCTTCGTTTCATCGCCCTTCCATTCTGGGGCTTTTCGCCGATCGGTTCTCCCATGGCTGATTTATATCAACCCGCCGGAGCTCTTGAAGCTCTTCCCGATGATATCTACTGGGTAATAGTCAATTCATTATACTGGATATTCTGGCTCAACCTGATGATCGGGATCTTTAACGCTCTGCCGGCGGTTCCTCTTGATGGCGGATACATATTTCGAGACTTTCTCAAAGGGACCTTGGAGCGATTCAATAAGAGATTATCGAAAGCTGATAGGCCAACGACCAGGAAACAATTATCCGAAGAGCAGATGGATCGCATAGTGTCGAGAGTGTCAATTTTCATCTCGCTCACAGTGCTTTTACTTATAATCTGGCAACTCGTGGGTCCGCGCATATCATAGTCATACAATCGGCCGAAATATGTTTATTACCAAGTCTGTTATCAGCATATTAGATGTTTGAGCCCGAAAAGAAGCTGAAGACGCTCGTACTCGAGAACCTGCCTGAGGATGGATTGTCTATTAGTGCTCTCGCGCGCGAGCTGAATGGGAAGGGGATAAAGATCCACCGATTAGAATTGAGCGGCTACCTGAAGGCTTTGGCCGATGTGCAGGTGCTTAAGGAGAGAGATATCAAGCCCTCCAAGGTCTTCTGCCCTTCTGCACCGAAAGAAAGGAGCGTCTATGAATTTCTCGGGGAGATAATTCAGAAGGAGGAGGAGAGTGAGAATAGGAAAGCATCTCTGACGTTATATGTCCTTGGAAGACTTTTCCGCCGGCCAATATTCGAAAGAGAATTGCGAATGTGCGGGTTAGCCGGCACTCCAAACTGCAGACGAGCAAACGAAAAAGAGCTTATGGAAGCGAGAAACATTGCTTCGAAAGCTGAGCTGAAAATACCTACTAGTGATAGGGCGCTGATATCCGAAGACGACTTCTCCTCAATTTATAGCAAGATTATGTCCGAGCTATTATTGGGTATGACTGGTCTGAGGTCTTATGCCTCATCCGAGACAAAGCAGAAAACGCTCGAGGAGGGATAGCAGGATATTGACTCCGGAGGATCATCTGTCATTGGACAAGATCGTGGAGACTATCAGGAACTATAAGGGATTGACGAGAAAAAAAGAAATTCGACTTATCTCCTCACTTCTTTCAGAGATTAGACCTGAAATTATTGCAGCCAAAGGCGAGGATGGAGCGGTTATTGCCCTGGCCAATAAGAAGCTTATTTTTTCTACAGATGGCATTATGGAAGATTTGGCTGATGAAAATCCTCGTTGGGCAGGCTATTGTTCAATCCTCGTAAACGTAAACGATATAATTGCCATGGGTGGCAAGCCTTTGGTTGCAGCCAATGTCATTTCTGCAATTGATGATGAGCAACTCTCTGAGATTGTAGCAGGAATGACCGAAGCATGTAAAAAATTCCGTGTAGAAATTGTCGGAGGACATCTGCATCCGCAGGCATCGAAAAACGATGTTTCCGTTACGATGCTGGGTATTTGTGAGAATAACAAACCTATTCTCTCCAGCACTGCAAAAGCTGGCGAGAAGATAGTTGTTCTGACCGATTGTAATGGAAAATTCACGCCAGGCATTCCGTATAGTTGGGATTGTACTTCTATGAAGACGCCACACGAGCTTTCGTTGAAAATAAATAGTATCCTTTCAGGATTTGCGCATTTCTCCTCTGCGAAGGATATAAGCAATCCTGGCATACTTGGAACACTCGCTATGCTTCTCGAAGCAAGTCAGGTAGGAGCAGAGGTATCAATAGACGATATTCCGATCCCCTTTGACGTTGATCTTCTTCAGTGGCTGACGGCCTACCAGGGCCTTGGATTCATTGGCACCGTCCCTGAAAAACGCATTGAGAAACTATTTGATGAGATTTCTGGAACAGATCTTTCCTTTTCAGTTATCGGGCACATAACCGACAATCTGCTATTCACGGTTAAACTCGGTGTAGAAACAAGAGTACTTTTCGACCTTTCCAAGGAAAAAATCACTGGCTTATTTTAAAGCAAAAATGCTAGACCACCGAGGTCGCCGCCCACTCCCTCAGAAGCTTTGCCGAACGCTTCTCGATCCCGCTTCCCGACGAGCGTCATAAGTTCGCGGTGAAGCTGCTCCCGTCAGGGCCTCGCCCAGTCCCCACGATTAGGGATGAGAATCCTGCTTTCCAGCTGGATCACTCAACCGCCTCTGACCCCATCGGACAGGATCTCATGGTTGCGACTCGGGACTCCTGAAAGATTGGTTACGACTTCCTCGGCTGTCGCCCCCGCTATCGACGATTTCGGTGTATAAGGACACGCCGAACGTCCCGGCCAAGCCTAGCATTGGATACTAAGCCTGACACTTATAAATATTAATCGTTGTTTGGATATGGCTATGTATTTCCACTATCGACTGAGATTTGAGAAAAGTCCACACCTTTTACAATATGCAAGAAATCCAGTTGATTGGTATCTTTGGGGAAAGGAAGCTTTCGAGAAAGCAAGGCGAGAAGATAAGCTCATTGATATCTACTCCCTCAATCTTCTTACACATATAGGGTAATTGATCAATTATTAATATATTTTCAACAGCATTCCCGATTCCTATGAGCTATAAGGCTTTGCTCGCTGGATTTCGACAAAATAGAAAAGCTACCGAAGAAAAGGTCTTATAATGCAGATGAAGGTTCGATGACACTTTATGCAAATGTACCATTGTTCTCTGCGGTATTCTGGTAGAAGATTTTACCAAAATAAACTCCTTCTTTTTTATTTATTATCTTAAAGCGATAGAGGGCTTTTTCTTCGGGGGAAATCACAATAGCACAGGAGAGGGATTTGAACCCTTCTCAAGCCAGACATTCTTATTCTGATTTCAATCAAATATCTATGCTTTATCGGTTAATATTTTTAGCTGCTTGACAAGGAAAGGTATCACTTGGAATACTCCTTCTCCCATATAATTTGCCCGATAATTGTGCAGAGTAATTCTACCCATTTGATGATCCTGCGGGGCGGTAATGCCCAACCTTTCCACTTTGAAAATTCCATGAATCCGACTAATTCCTGGTTACTAGCAAAAAGATCAGCGTAGAAATAGTCCGCCTCAGTCAAAGTATCTATTGATCTGCGAGGCCATTTGATCAATGTAGGATATGTGTGTGTCATCCATTCTTCTGGTTTCTGATCAACTACTGATGCTAATTCTATTATTTTCTTTCCGAACTTAATCGCCGGAAACTTGACATCATCAAGCATATCATCACCCGTATATTCCATCTTGAAGAGTGCAGCTGTCGCCTCTTCTGAATGACCCTTGACTATTCTAAATCGATATTTTCCATCTGCTCGATCTTTGAGTCCGATTGATACCTCTCTAAAAGATAATTCGTGTTGCATAATCGACACGACTTTTTCCAAGAAGGAATCTAATGACTTTTCCCCCCATGAACCGCTGGAAATAATGAGATTTATAATACTATCCATCATTCTCTCGTCTTCGTTTTTTGAGACCTTAGAGTAACTCTCCATCACATGTTTTTCAAAATCGGAAGGAGAAATTTCATTCTTGGCCATGTTTTCCTCAGGTCAAGAATATCTCACTAAATAAGGCTTTTTCTTCTGGAGAGAGAAGATCGATAATAGAGAAACATTTAGCATTTCTTTATATGGTGTCTATTCAGTCTTCATAATAGGCCACTTCATTTTCATAGCCCAGATAACCCATGTAGCGCATAGAATTCCTGCAAGGGCCAGAACTGAAACAAGGATTATCGCCAAATTTTGATATCCACTGTAATCTGCTGCAAGAAATCCCAACCAGAGTATTAGAAATATTAGCCATCCAAAGACAACAACTATTGTGGCTACTACTCTCCATCCAAACCCTTTTACCATTCTATCGGGTATTTCAGTTCCGCACTGAGGACTTTCTTCCATGTCAACTCCCAATTTCCGTACTCCATCATGAGCTATAAGGCTTTTTCTTCGGGGGAGTGGACCCAACGGGATTTGAACCCGTGGCCTTTGCCTTGCGAAGGCAACGATCTTCCACTGATCTATGGGCCCGCATGTGAGAAATTAAAAATAAAGCTATTTGTATTTCGCCAGAATGTTATCAATTATTTTGTTGGTGCACCCAAGATATGACTCGCAGCACAAACATTGGTCCAGCTCTTCCTCGCAAAGCAGATTGCTGATGGCACTTTCCCTTAAAAGTATCTCCTTGAATTCAATCCCTTCATCAACGCATTTCATGGAGCAAACGCGCAGCAGCTCATGCGCATCCTGCCTGCTGAGTCCTTTGTCCACGAGCTTCATAATCACGTGCTCCGCCATTATTTGAGGGCCTGCGTTTTCCAAATTTTGTCGCATGCGCTCTTTATTGATAACTAGCATACGCATTAAACGATCCATCTTTTGCAGAATATCGTCCAAGAGAATGAATGAGTGCGGGATTATGAATCGCTCGGCAGAGGAGTTAGTCAAATCGCGTTCATGCCAAAGTATAGCACTCTCAAAAGAGGGCGTCATATATCCTCGGACAATCCTTGCCAGACCGCAGATGTTCTCGGCGAGGACAGGATTTCGCTTGTGTGCCATAGTAGAGCTACCAACCTGCTTTTGCGCATCAAATGCCTCTGAGACCTCACTGATCTCTGATCGTTGAAGATTTCTAATCTCCGTGGCGAATTTCTCAAGCGAGGTTGCGATATTGCACAGGGACGAAATCAGCTCGACATATCTATCCCTTCCAATGATCTGAGAAGGGCCCTCTTCGATGCCGAGCCCAAGACTATCCATAACTATCTTCTGAATTTCAAGCGCCTTAGATCCTAATCCTGCGCCAGTACCCACCGCTCCGCTCATCTTACCAATACATATTCGGGGGCGGAGCTGCTGAATGCGTTCGAGATGCCGATTGATCTCCAATGAGTATATCGCCATCTTCAATCCGAAAGTTATCGGGATGGCATATTGGCCGTGAGTTCTTCCGATCATGATTGTATCCTTATGTCTATCAGCGAGAGCGGCCAATGCTGATCGGAGATCCAGGAGATCGGCCTCGATCAGTTGCAGTGCATCTCTAATCTGAAGAGCGGCAGCTGTATCCAAAATATCATTGGAGGTCGCACCGACATGCACATATTTTCCACCCTCGCCGCTCTGCTCTCCGAGCACCCGAATAATGGCTGTGATCTCGTGATTTATCTGTCTGTCTAGCTCGTGCACTCTCTCGCTGCTGACAATTCTCGTGTTTGCCGCTTTGCGAATCAGCTCCGCATGCTCAGACAAGATATTACCGACCTGCGCATGCGCCTCGGCTAAGGTAGCCTCCACATCGAGTAGATATTGCAGCCTATTCTCCTCGGAGAATATGCGCTTCATCTCCTCTCTTCCGTATCTGAACTCCAATGGACAGACGGCCATCGTAATCCCGGTGAGAGTATCCGAGAGTTGAATTTTAATCTTTGGGTTTCTGCCATCTAGATAATATCCGGAATTTGCTGTCCAGAAATGATGATCAGTGTTATCAGGCTTGATAACTGGGAGAAAACGACTTTATTTCCTCTGGTCTTCAATCGATTAGAGATAAATGAGCGATCGGACAGAGCATACAATGGTTACCAGGCTATTGGCCGATGGTTACTCGCAGAGGATTCTATCATATACGTTTAAGAGGCCAATGTCCGCCCAGAAGCTCAGCAAAATATGCAAGATACCTATTGCCGCATGCTATCGACGCATTCATGAGCTGGTGAAAGCGGGATTGATCTCCGTTGCCGATGAGAAGATAATCTATAAGGGGCGGAAGGTGAAGCTGTACCGCTGCCGTCTCAAATCGGCGTCCCTGCGATTCTCCGGCGGCAAGTTCATAGTTAATTACAACACGCTTCCCGAGGAGAATCTGGCTACTGAGAGCACGTTGGACAATATTAATTTGGAGAGAGGAGAAGGATTTTCCATACCAGAGAATGGAACAAAAGGAGCGACTGACCCTCTCGAGACAGAGAAGAACTAGCCGTTCGACCGCCGATCGAGCTCGTTAAGCACAATTACTATGCAATGATCGGCGTGAAGACTCTCGTGGCCCAGTGAAGCCTTAATGGGAGCGTATTCGGCCAGGACCTCCTCTTCTTCGGGCGTGAGATCTTTATCATCGCCCAGCACGAAAGTCACATCGTCTTCGAAAGTGGGAAGATGACGAACATCATGTCCATTCTCTTTCAGATAATACAGTTGTGACTGCTTTGCAAGTAGCGATATCACATCTGAGTAGCTCCTCGATGAGATATAGATGCCAGGAGAGCTCTTCAGCTCTCCCTCACCTTTCCGAATGAGGGCAGATCTGATCAACGCTGCCGTGGAACGCTCATCGGGGTTCAGGTACTTGAGCTCCGAGCCGACGAATCTGACGGTTTTCGGAGGATTCGGGGGACCCTGAAGTACAAGATGGATCTCAACATCCTTCCTGAGCCCATGAGAGATAAAGAAGGCTGAGTTGACACAACGCAACATGATATCCAACCGTCCGGTCGCGCCGGAGAGATCGTCGAGGCTGAACTCAGAGGAGGTAGTTGCTCGATGGCCTAATACTACAAAGCGTTTCAAGATCTTCACCCGAACGTCGTATCATCCATCTTGAGCTGCTTCATGAGCTGACGACGCATTTTCCTATTGCCAAGAAAGCCCTTGATGGCTTTCTTCGACATATTGTACTGCTTGAGCAACTCACGGACATCCTTAGGGGTGGTGCCAGATCCTCTTGCAATTCTGAGAATCCGGCTTGATTTGATCAATTTTGGTTCCTCCAGCTCCGCCTCAGTCATTGAGTCCATTATGATCTTGAACCGGTTCATGCGCTCCTGAGAAAGCTGCATATCATCAGATGATAGCTTGGAAGAGAACCCTGGGATCATCTGTGCGACCTTCTGAAATGGACCAAAACCCTCCAACATCTCCAGTTGATTGTACATATCCCGAAGCGTCAGCCGCCCTGACATAAGCTTACGAGCAGCCTCTTCAGCCTTTTCCACATCAATGGTCTCTTCTGCTTTTTCTATCAGCGACTGAATATCGCCCATTCCGAGAAGCCTTGATACGAAGCGAGAGGGATCGAATCTCTCCAGATCTCCCAGATGCTCCCCCGTGCCTATGTAACATATAGGCGCCTCCGTTTCAGCAACTGCAGATAGAGCTCCACCACCTTTGGCGGAGCCGTCCATTTTCGTGAGTATAACCCCTGTGATGTCCACGGCCTCATTGAACGCGCGAGCCTGAGGACCTGCCTGCTGCCCGATTGTCGCATCCATTACCAAAAATTTCTCCTCCGCCTTGGCCTCCTTAGATAGCTCTTTGATCTCCTTGAATAGAGATTCCTCGAGCGAATGTCTTCCCGAGGTGTCAATGATTATAATATCCTCATCCCGGAACTGTTTCAGACCGCGGCGGAGAATCTTGATGGCATGCGTTTCCTTGGGATCACCATAAACGGGTACATTGACCTTTTTCCCTATCTGGACCAGCTGGTCATAGGCTGCAGGCCGGTGGACATCGCACGCTATGAAAGCGATCTTAAGTCCTTTCTTATGGAGCTCCTTTGCGAGCTTTCCAGCAGTCGTCGTCTTTCCCTGGCCATACAGGCCAAGGAGCATAATTCGCTGTTTCCTGGGCGATATCTCCCGGGAGCTTCCGAGGATATTCACGATCTCCTCGAAGATGATCCTGATAACATGCTCCCGCGAGCTCATACCAGGCGGGGGCTTTTCCGTCAGCGCCCTTCTTTCGAGGATCTTAGTCATCCCCACGACGAGATTGACATTGACATCTGACTGAAGCAGAGCACGTTGAATGTCCTTGACGACCTCATCAATAATCCTCTTATCAACATAGGCGGCGTTTGCGACCTTTTTCAGGGCGTCCCTGAGCGATTGACTTAGCTTATCAAGAACCATTTATTTTCATCGCCTAAACTTTTGAATTGAGAGATAAAGTTTTTCAGTACTCTTTTCAAAACAAAAAAAGGGAAGGGAAGGGCTAGCCTTGTCAGAAGGGATGGGATGCACTCCAACTACTAGCCCAGAATTCCCAAGTCTGTATATGATACCAACCATATTTAAACCTTTTCTGAAATAATCTACCGTAAAAAACCAGGGCATTATAAATAGCCAGATTTTTGGAGAATCATGAGATCTTCAGTGCTGAGCTTCTCCCCGCTCTTGAATCTATCAAATATTTCCTCCGCCTCCTTTTTAACGGTATCCTCTTCTATCTCTTTCTTAGATTTTTGTAGTTTCCGTTTGATCCCGAAGATAATCTTATCAAAGTCGTGTATCTGCCTGATGTGATCAATGTGCTTCCTATGTTCCTCATCCGCCTTCAGCTTTGTCTCGATGAATTTCTCCTGGGCATCATCCGCCTCTTGCCGAAGCCTGTCTACCTCCTCGAATAACTTCACCATAACATCATGCTCTTCCTGCGCGCGATCAGCATACTCTGAGACATTCCGATGCAATGCTTCCGCTTGGTTCTTCGTCTCCCGAACCTCTGCATCTAGTTGCTTGATTTCCTCGAACTGCTCAACCTCTCTTTCCATATCCTGTATTTTTGCCGATAGCTCAGCTATTTCATCGACGAGCGCTTTCTCCTTGTCGGATGTGAGCACGCTGGTCATGTGTCTCTTTTCGAGAGCCCTCATCTGAGCTCTTAATCTCTGAATAGGTAAGCCGCCCTGGGGCATCTTCTCCCGCTTCAGTTGAATCAGCCTTTCGCTCAATGATGAGACTAATCGATTCCAATTATCCCGATGAGTCTTTATCTCCCGAACTTCTGCATTGAGCTGGTCTCGATTCTCCCTGTGATTATTTGCCTCGGCAATTAACTCTCTAACTTTCGTATTTAGCGTGTCGCGCTTATCGACCCATTTTCTGGTTTCATAATTGAGGCCGTCTCGAAATTCGCGATGCTTTTCGGCCGCTTCATTGTGTATGGCCCTCTTCTCCTCAAGCTCATCTACCAATTCGGTCATAAACTATCATCGTGTCAAATCTGGTCCCTATACGGGAATGGATGACTATCAAAGGTCCAGTTAATAATTTTTTCGTTATGCTAGAGGAGTGTACGCAAAATGCCAGCACTTTTTTCTCAAACTCGTTCGATGGAGAATAATGCTAGAAAGCTGTAGTGGTAAATCACAAACTAAATGGGCAGATTAGCACCGCTCCAGATTTTAATTCAAATCCGTTTATGGATTATCATTCATGATTACCACAACGAAACTCGTTTAAGCGCAGCCGTTTAAATTAATCCGAGATGCGAGTCCTGCGAGCGAGTGTTAGCAATATTGCCCAATCGATGGGAGTCAAAGAGGCGATTTGCAGTTCAGCCCAACAGCTGTGCGGGCAACGGATAGCCATTATTGGTCTTTTAGCAAGCATGATGACAATACAGAATAAGAGAAAATCTGGAAAAACAGGACGGCGCAATAATGAGAAGGGGTCGAAAGCCAGAACTAGAAGTCGCAAGAGCTTCCGGCGAGTTGTGAAGTCCGATGAGAAGACGGATAACTGGAAAAGATCAAATGCTGTCCGAGAAAAAAGCGAAAAAACAGAAGATTTAGTTGTGAATAAAGAAACACTGAATGTTAAAGCTGAGGACTCCTCCTTCATCGAAAAGGAGAAAATGGCGTATACGCACTTCGATGTTGACGATGGGACTATTGCATATGCAGATTCCAATATTGATTCGTCCGAGGTTGTCTGCGAATGTACCAACTGTGGGACAATCCTCGAATTCGAGGCGGAGAAATGCCCATTTTGCGGCAACCACTTCGACAAGAGGATGGTTGGCATAGCGGATATCGACACAGGCGCGGAAATAGGCAATGAGCTTGCTAAGCAAATTAATTCGGACATCCTATGCCCAATCTGTGGCATACTAACGCATCTGAATAATGGTCGCTGTGATGGCTGCGATACGCAGCTGATAACTGCGGATGATAATCCGGAATATAGATTTCGTCCGCTTGTACCCGTGAAATCGGTAGTTTTCATTCACCTCGATGTTGAGTTGGGTAAGATCAGTTATTTCTGCAAGGGAACGGAAGAGTTGAGAGCTGAATCGCTCACTCCTAGATTGGAAAGAATAGGCACGGATGTCGTAAATGGTAACTGGGAGAGCATGGACGGGATGTGAGATGGAGCACTCGAAAATGTGTATTATGTATTTCTATCTGGCGCAACTGAAGAATGAGTTGTCATTTGATACAGAAAGCTCGGGAGTAGCACGCTCACCAGCCTCGGATGAGAAGGATGTGAGATCATGGTAGACACTCTGAAGAGAATTCAGTTGATGCTTGATGAGCAGACAGCGACCATTCTGAGGTTGACCGCTCTGGAGCCATTTACAGCCTCACAGTTGAGAGATGAGCTGAGAATTCCTCACTCTGTCTGCTACCGAAAGATTAAGCAATTGAAAGAGGCAGAGCTACTAGATGAATGCAAGCCGCAGGATCCCTGGCGTGATCGAACCCAGGCGAAAAGTTATATCTCGAACATCGACAAGGCCTTTGTGACGCTTGAACGTGGAGAGATGATGATCGTTCTCAAGCTCAAGAACTCAAAGCACGCTGAGGTCTTTCGGCTCTCCTCACCGTTACAAAATTCTTCTAAAAGGTCTCAATAGCCTATCTTTCATCAGAGGCCAAAAACTCTAGCGTACATACATGAATAGTTGTTGATTTATCCCGAGATTCTCCCTCACTTGCTGAGGATATTCTCGCCCCGTAGATCTCGCTCAATAAGCGTACTACAAACGGATCAAGCAATTGCATACCATCGCTTTTCGGTGGTTGATCCTCATCCAGCGTTCGCAGGATCTCCTTTGTAAGCGAGCCGCTTTGAATTCTGAAGTCCACCCTGATTCCGCTGTCAGTCACTGGCTTTGACAGTTCGATCTCAACTCCGGGGTCTGTGGAAGCTTTCGTCATCAGTCTGATGATGTGAAAAAACAGCCCTGAGAGCAGCGTATCGATATTCTCATCGGAGCCGCTAATAGAAGAGGTGTCCCACTTGACCTCCATATCTGGATGTAACATAGAGAATCTCTGGATAGCATCCTGAAGCGCTATCAGCACATTCTCACGCCTTCTCGACCTTCTCTCGCCGCCCAAATGCTTGAATAAGAGAGCGGTATCTGAAATGAGATAGGAGCCGGCCCTCAGCTGTCTTATAGCCCTTTCGATGAACTTTTGCGTTTCCGGCGGAATATCGGACTGACTGACCAGCTCGAGATATCCCAGAACGGCATGAATCTGATTCTGAGAATCATGGGCAAACATGTTGAAAATAAAGTTGAGAGCTTCGCGCGTCCTCCTCTCAGATTCGAGCGCCTCATTAGCCTTAATCTCGCTGCGCTTAATGCCTTCGAAAAGTCGCGCATTCTCAATCGATGGCGAAAGGTGATTACCATATAGATTCAGGAGTTCTAACTCATATGTGCCGTACGGGCTGTTATCGGAATCTCTGGATAATAGCAGCAGACCCATCGGACCTTTCATACCCATTAATTTGACCATTATGATTGATCCGAAACAATCCTTCTCCTGCGCAGATGCTTTTTCATATCGTTGGACATTGCGGATTAGCGAATTCCCCGAACCGAAGAAGTGAGCTGAGATGAGGTTGTCCTCACCTGCGGAGATAGTTTGGGGTAGACGAGCTAGTTCGATTCCGTCCGAAGAAACGAGGCTCAGGAGATTATCCTGAAGGGTGTAGAGAGCGCCCAGATCACTTGAAATAAGCTCCTGCGCTCGAGAAATGGATGTTCCGAATAGCCTATCTATCTCCATCAGGGATCTGAGGGCCGTGCCAGTCTCCATCAGGGAGGTTTGAATATTGATATTCTCCATGAGTGCTGTCACCAACCTTGATTTCTCCATTGCCAATGCAATATGATCAGCAACCGGTATCAGGACTGTCATTTCCCTAGCTCCGAAAGCCCTCGAGACTGATGATGAAAAATTTAGCAGCCCCAGCAGCCTCTCACCGGCAAGAAGCGGTACGATAACGCCACTGTTAAATTCCTGACCTTCAGATAGACGCCTTCCAAGCATACCTTCGATCTCAAGAGAGGTGTAGATAACGGGCTTCCGATCCTTCAGGGCTCGGCCAAAAGGCCCCCTCCCAGGTAGAATGATATATCCATTTGATAGCCAGCTGGGCTGCTCTCCCTCGAATGATACAATTTGCACTCCCTCATCGGCCTCTGCGATATTGATTAGAGTCATCATGTCGAACCGTACCAGCCTGGAAAGTCCATCGGCGGCTGTGGAATAGATCTCAGTGAGACTCCTTCCGGATCCAACACGCTTTGCGAGATCGTTCACGAGCCTAAGCCTCTCTGCTCGAAGCTCCAGCTCCCGTTCCATCTCCTTTCTCTTCGTAATGTCCACGATAACAAACGAGAAGCTCATCGCTGCCCCGCTAGGATTTCTTATGACGGAGAGCGAAACGGATACCCGCCGCTTCTCATCTCCTGAGCCCATCAGAGTCATCTCACAGTCTTCGACTTTGCCATCTCTCAGCGCCCTTGTAGTAATCTCCCCCAGGATCTCTCTATTGGAGAACAACCTGGAGATACTCGTACCCACTATCTGTGCCGAAGAAACCCCTGTAAAGGCTTCTGCTCCTGAGCTGAACGAGAGCACATTGCCGCTGAGATCGGTAACTACGATGGCAATTTCGGACGCTTGCAGTAGCTCCATTGCCTGCTCTGGCGTAATCGCCTCCCGCTTCGGGTCTCGCGGGATTTTAAAGCTCTCTGTGATGATCACTCCCACGATATCACCCTGGTAATTGATCACGGATCTCAGCGTCGAACGCGAAATCAGCCGTCTGCCGTCCTTGGTTTTCCAGTGCATGAAAACATCCTGAACGATACCATCCTCTCTGGCACGCTTTGATATCGCCGCCATCCAATCCTTTCTATCGGGAGGGACCATAACGAGGACATTGCTGCCAGAGATATCTCTGTCGTCATAGCCGAGAGTTTGTCTCGCGCCCTTTGAGAGGCGCAGAATCCTATCGTTTCCGTCGAGAACTACCACTATCCCTTCGGAGGATTCCAAAAGGGAATCAATATGCGCTTCGCGCGGAGTATCATTAGTGATCATCCCATACCTCTTATTCCAGGATTAGTATTTTGAATCATTTTCGATACAAGTGAAACCGATATTGTGAATTCCGTCTCAGAGGTCTGCCCGCTCCAGGTTGTCAGCCCTTTTCTGGAAGTTCTTAACCTCAGCTTCGTGTATCTTATTCTGTTCCAGATAGAAGGCCGATTTCGATTTATGAAAGGCTGCCTTTTCATTTCGTGAAGCTGCTTTGGCCTCATATTTCCTGGCGCGTTCCTGGGCTCGTGCGACTTTATTCTCCACCTTTGCCATATTGAGCTTAACCGACTCCGGCGTTACCTCGGTCTCACCGGATAGAGTGGCCTTGAGATCCTTCTCCAGCTCTACCAGCTTTCCGATGAATTGCTTCTCTTTCTTATGGCTTTCAGCCGCTTTTTCGCGATAACGAATGGCTCCTGTGAGCGCCTTCTGCGCCTTCGCCTCGTATGCCTTATACTTGGTCATATGTTTCGCGGCCTTGGCCTGATACTCTTGAGCCTTTTTCCGTAACTTCGCGATGTCGTGATACGCCTCTGCCTGCATTCTCGAGGCGCGCACAGCGGATATTGCAGCATTGTCATCCTTAAACCTGGGTTCTGAGAGATCGATACCCTCTTTCTTTTCCGCTTCGATACGAGACGCCCAGGAGGGGCTTTCAGAAGCTTTGCTTTCCTGCCTGGTGCCGGACGCAGCAAGCCTCTTCTGGCGAAGGGCTTTCAGCTCCTCTAGTGTCTTCTCCTTTTCTATATCAGATCGCCTCTTCTGCGCCCCCGGCTCATCCTTCTTCACCATTCCGTCACCGCTTAAAAATGAGCATCTGTGACTATAAGGATTTTGTTAAATCAGTCTCATTCCTCGGGAAACGGAACGGATTTGCATATTTTTTCGGATCTGGGAGAAACCTTACTAACCAGATTAAACGTCTCTTGCATAGAGTCGAAACGGCCAACGAACGATCGAAGATTGCATATTAGGAATGGATAAATCTTTCATAACGGGGAATAGGACTCCCTATTAGAGCACCGTTCTAAATGGTTTATGGGACACTCATCAGACATTCATTTGAGAGTTATAGATATATATAAGCAGAGTTATCGGCGCAACAATCGAATGAAGGAATAGGCAGATACAGATGTCAGATCCAACGCTTGTGATTGTAGTACCAATTGCGGGAATATTCGGTTTAATCCTTGCGGGTATTCTGACAAAATATGTTCTTAAAAAAGATACGGGCTCCCATACAATGGCCGAAATTGGAGAGGCCATAAGAGTTGGAGCAATGGCCTATTTGGCCAGACAGTATAAGACTATCGCCGTTGTGAGCATCATTCTCGGAGCAATCATAATGGTTCTTATTGAGCCAAAACCCTGGGTGGGCTTTGCGTTTTTACTCGGAGCCTTTTGTTCCGCCCTATCAGGATACATCGGTATGATTGTCTCCATTAAAGCTAACATACGCACCGCGAGTGCAGCGACGAGATCTCTTAGCGAAGCTTTGAGAACCTCCTTTAGAGGAGGAGCAGTATCAGGCCTTTCAGTCGTGGCGCTCAGCCTGCTTGGCGTTGCTGGGATATATTATGCATATAAATTCTTCCTCTTTCCCACCCCAGAAGGAATAGAGGATGCGCTCAGTGGCGCAATTGGGTACGCTTTCGGCGCAAGCTTCGCCGCTCTCTTCGCGCAGCTTGGCGGAGGAATCTACACGAAGGCAGCTGATGTCGGCGCCGATCTTGTCGGAAAGGTCGAAGTGGGTATACCTGAGGATGATCCGAGAAATCCGGCCGTGATTGCCGACCTCGTGGGCGATAATGTTGGCGATTGCGCAGGAAGAGGTGCGGATCTATTTGAGTCGACGGCAGCCGAAAATATCGGTGCAATGCTTCTCGGGTTTTCAATTTGGGCTATCCTCGATAAACCGGAGTGGGCGCTCGGGTTTATTTTCTTCCCGTTAGTCGCAAGAGCCCTGGGTATCTTCGCTGCCGCGGTCGGCATACTTTTCGTCAATATGCGCAACGAAAATGAAGATCCCATGAAAGCACTCAATCGCGGTTACTACATTGCCTGCGCCTTAGTGATAATTGCCTTCTATTTTGCCACAATGGAGATGCTTGGCGAGAATTACATATACTTCTTTATCGCAGGCCTTATCGGTATAATCCTGAGCATAGTCATTGTCTACATAACCCAATATTATACCTCAGGAGAATGGAGACCGGTCAGAGAGATCGCCGAATCGGCGAAAACTGGGGCTGCAACTACAATCATAACTGGGTTCTCAGTAGCCCTTGAGACGGCTCTGATGCCCGTCATAGCAATCGCAGTTGCGCTGCTGGGATCATTCTATATGGGAGTTCTGGCATGCCCCGACGAGGAATCGTTTCTCATATACGGCTTCTACGGGACTGCAGTTGCTACAATGGGCATGTTGGCAACAGCTGCCTTTATACTCGCTGAAGATACCTTTGGACCCATTACCGACAATGCTGGCGGAATAATCGAGATGTCCAAGCAGCCGGAGGATATCAGAAGGCGAACCGATCGTCTCGATGCCATCGGAAACACAACGAAGGCGCTCACTAAGGGGTATGCAATGGCGAGTGCTGGCTTGGCTGCTTTTCTGCTGTTCGGCGCCTACTTCGAACGGGTTGCGCTCATCAAGGATATACCTTTTAATGAGGCTTTCAACGTAAATCTCGCCTTCCCAGAGGTTTTCGTCGGCGCTCTTATTGGCGGTGTACTTGTATTCATATTTGCATCGCTCGCCATTCGAGCCGTAGGTAAGGCAGCGGGCAAGATGATCAGCGAGGTCAGGAGGCAGTTCAAGGAGATCCCTGGTCTCATGGAAGGCACAGCAAAGCCGGATTACGCAAAATGTGTGGACATCGCCACAAAGGGCGCGCTGAAGGCAATGATCTTGCCGGGCATTTTGCCAGTGATCGTGCCTATTATACTCGGACTCACTGGTGCGTACATTATCGGAGATGCTTTTGGACACGGAGATGTGACATTTATGTCGGTGGGCGCAATGCTCATGGTCGGAACAATCGTGGGTATACTACTCGCCACAATGATGAACAACGGCGGAGGAGCATGGGACAATGCCAAGAAATATATCGAAGCGGGACATCACGGCGGAAAGGGCACTCCTGCTCATGCCGCTGCGGTCGTAGGAGATACTGTTGGCGATCCCTTTAAAGATACAGCTGGTCCTTCGCTTCACGTCCTCGTTAAATTGCTATCGACCATCACGCTCGTCTTCGTGTCCCTCTTCGTCATCTCCTGATGACGGAGAAAGCTATTTATGCGAGAGGGATGGTCAAAGGGCGGCTCTGACCGCGAGAGGAGAGCACAAATGTATTTGCTGGAGACAAAAGTGGATGTTATTCGCATCGCGCCGGATAGACTCGGCCATGAGTTTGAGGAGTTGGCCGGCGAGCTGACGAGAAAATCCTTTGAGGGAAAGGTCGACCCGCAGGGCGGATACACCCTCGTTGTGAGGAAGGTGGAGGTTATCGACGATGGGAGAATAGTGCACGGCGACGGTGCCGTTTATCAGAAGGTTAGGTTTCAGTCACTGGTATATAAGCCAGTTCTTCACGAAATTATCGAAGGATCCGTGTGCGAGATAATGAAATTCGGTGCCTTCATCAGATTCGGACCGCTTGACGGTCTGCTTCATATTAGTCAAATAATGGACGATAGAATCGATGTCGATATCGATAACCAGAGGCTTATGGGAAAGGATACAAAGAGGGATATCCGGCTGGGAGATGCCGTGAAGGCTCGTATGGTATCAATGAGCATCAACGAGAGGAGTCCGAGGGAGAGTAAGATAGGTCTGACAATGCGCCAACCAGGGCTCGGAAAGCTTGACTGGTTGGAGGAGGATCGCATGAAGGATCAAGACGAGAGCAGCGACAAGGGCGGCAAGAATAAGGAAGGGAAGAAATGAAGCTTGAGAAAGCGTGCAAGCAGTGTCATATGATTACTGAGGAGGATAGCTGTCCCTCGTGCAGCTCGCCAACCTCGAAGGAATGGCAGGGGTATGCCGTTATACTTGATCACACGAAATCCGAGATCGCAAAGAGAATGGGTATAAATGTCAACGGAAAGTTTGCCCTTCGAGTCCGATGACGGAACCATCTCAGTCGATCTGATTCTTCCTGAGAGTATGAGGGAGCTGCTTGCAAAGCCGTTCGGCCCTGTTGTGAGCGAGGAGGAGCTTTCCAAACAGTTGTTGGGCTGCGGCCGAATATTCACCGTTGGAGATATCGTTACAGCCACTCTCATAGGCAAGGGAAAACCACCTGACATCATGATATTCGATTATAAAACCAAGAGAGGGCCCTTTGAAGAAATCGAAGAGGTTCTCCGGGGAGTAGAAGGCAGGAAAGTTACTGTTACCAATCCTCCAGGTAAGCTAACAGCGGAGCTGTGGAACGCCATCGCGAAGGCCATTGGCTCTGAGAGAAGGACGAAAATATATGTGCGCGGAGAGGAAGATCTCGCCTCTCTGGTATGCGTTAAACTCGGCAGTATGGGAGATTGTGTAATATATGGGATTCCCGATGAGGGAATTGCAATAATTAGAATCGATCCGGGGATCAGAGAAAAGGTGAGAGACGTGCTCAGACAAATGACAGTTGCATATCAGGGGTGATCAAGCATGGAGATGGAATTCCTGGAAAAGAAGGACAATGTCCTGCTGGACAGAATTGAGATCAGGTTCAGGGCAATTCATCAGAATGAACCAACACCCTCTCGAGATGATATCAGAGAGAATATTGCCAAATCATTAAAGGCATCGAAAGATAAGGTAATACTCGACTCAATGACATCGAAATTTGGTCTTTCCCAGACGATTGGTTATGCCAAAGTCTATAAGAATATTGAAGCCGCAAGAAAACATGAAAGAAAGCACATTCTCATCAGAAACAGGCTTGTAGAAGAAGAGAAAAAGGAAGAGAAAACCGAGAAGAGAGAAAAACCAGAGAAACAAGAAAAGCTAGAAATAAAAGAGAAGGAAAAAAAGAGTGAGAAGGTTGCTAAGACCGAGAAGGAGTAATAATATTGGTGATTTACATGGGAAAGAGGGATTTTTACAAGCTAGAGGATGATAAGCTCGTTAGAGAGAAGAGACACTGCCCGAAATGCGGTCCCGGGATTTTTTTAGCGGAGCACAAGGATCGGATCTCGTGCGGAAAATGTAGTTATACGGAATTCGTCAGGAAAAGATAGCTTCCGACTTAATCTGAGCACCTTCGATCATATACCAAACGATATTTAGTCAAAGATTCTTTTTAGACCCGAGATATCCCTGCGGGCCTGTAGTGTAGCTTGGATATCACTGGGGCCTCCGGATGCCGTCAAATAACGTACGGGAGAAGATAGCCCCAAACCCGGGTTCGAAAGAGCGAGAAAATAGCTCCGAAATTCCCGGCAGGCCCGCTTTCCAGAACCGCACTCCCATAAGTATTAACAATGAATAAGGTGCCCTGCATGCATCTGACAAAGGATGAGGAAAAGATACTAAATGGAGAGGAAGGGGAGACGAGAAGAAGAATGATGGAGCTTCTGGTAGTCCTTGGTGACCTCTCCGGTGCCGAGAAGCTCATTCCAATAAGTTCGGCACAGATCTCCGGTGCTTCGTACAAGACAATATCTGAAGCGGGTGTGGAATTCCTGGAGGAGATCTCGAACGATGCAAAGGTGACTGTGAAATCGACCCTTAATCCGGTCGGGATGGATCTCAAGGACTGGAAAACTCTTGGAATTTCCGAGGCATTTGCAACAATGCAGATGAGAATTGTCGATGCCTATCGAAAAATGGGTGTGGAACTCACCTGTACCTGTACACCCTATTTCGTTGGCAACAGACCAGGAAAAGGACAGCACATCGCCTGGGCTGAATCATCCGCCGTCGTATTCGCCAACTCAGTATTAGAGGCGCGCACGAACAAGGAGGGAGGACCTTCAGCTCTGGCATCTGCACTAATTGGGAAGACCCCCTATTCCGGACTTCACCTGGAGGATAATAGACTTCCGAGAGTGGGGGTTAAGATTGAGATGCAGCCGTCATTCGATGACTATTCCGTTTTCGGATATGCTATAGGAAAGAAGATAGGTCAGGAGGTACCGCTGATAACTGGCATATCACCCGAAGAGGATGAACACAAGGCGCTGGGAGCGGCAATGGCAGCATCCGGTGCTGCCTCAATGTATCTCAGCAGGAAGAATCATTCCGCCTGCAGAGAGTTCGATACAATTGAAGAGATTATCTCGATCGACAAGGAAGAAATACGTGAAACCCGTGAAGCTCTTTCCACAACGACAAATAATGTGGATATGGTGACTCTTGGCTGTCCACATCTCTCAATTAGAGAGATGACCTCGGTCGCGAAGTTTCTTAAGAGAAGAGAGCCGAACAGGAAGTATGATTCCTGGTTTTGCTTGTCGAGAGGAGTGGCTGAACAATGCCCACGGCAGGTTGAAATCCTTCGAAGATTTGGCAAGATTGCATGCGATACATGCATGGTTGTCGCACCATTGGAGAAACTTAGCAAAATATCCGCTACAGATTCTGCTAAGGCTGCTGTATATCTGCCGACATTATGCAATCAGAGGGTTCTCTATACCACAAGAAAAGAATTGCTGGAGCTGATATCGAAATGAAATACCAAGCAAAAGGGATAGGGCACGGCATTGCAGAGGGCGAGATAATGCTGAGTCCAATGCCAATCTCCTTCCTCGGAGGTGTAAATCCACATCTGGGAGAGATAATAGATGAGGAATCGAATATTCGCGGAAGATCATTTTTCGGAAAAATCCTCGCATTTCCACACGGTAAAGGCAGCACCGTTGGCTCTTACGTTATCTATCAGCTGAAGAAGAGTAATGTTGCTCCCGCAGCAATTTTGAACGAGAAGGCAGATGCGGTTGTCGCCACTGGTGCCGTTCTAGCCGGAATTCCAATGCTACATGACGTTCCCATTGATATGCTCGCCGAGGGAGATCGCGCGATAGTGAACGCGGATAAAGGAGTCCTCGAGCTACCCGAGGTTGTTGAGAAACAGGTGGTAACGGTAATTATCAGGAGGAGGGAGAGGATTCTGCTCCTGAGAAGGAGCGACAAAGTGGGTAGCTTCCAAGGACGATGGGCAGGCGTATCAGGCAGCATTTCAGACGATGAGAGCCCAGAAGAGGCAGCTATCCGAGAGCTCGAGGAGGAGACGGCCCTGACAACTGATGCATTTACCTTTTCTTCGCATGTCCCAACAATCCATGCGAGGGCTGAGCAGAATATCTGGAAGGTCCATCCGTTTCTTGTGGATATAGAAGATGCCGAAATATCGCTCGACTGGGAGCATGACAAATATCAATGGGTTACCGTTGAGGAGATTCGCTCCTATAGGACTGTCCCACGATTGGAGGATGTAATAAACTTACTTATCAAAGCAGAAAAGGCATCGCAAAATAGGGTGTGCTAGTAGCGAGCAGATAGTTTATCCTTGAATTGTGACATCAACCTCGCGCTCGAGAAGATTCAGCTGGTGGGTCTCAAGCGTAGATGGGTTGACCGCAAGAAGCAAGATCGATTGATTTATTGCGACCTGATCACGCAGAGATTGAATCAGACGGAGAACAGTGATGAAGTTGTTGTTGGTGATCAGATATTCAAGGCCATCCAGGAGTATTATGACTTCCTTATTCGCGAGGAACTGCTCGAGAGAGAGGCTCAACTTTTCCAAATCCTTTGGACGGATGGTATTTTCCCGACCGACATTTGAGAGCCAAAAGACAACGGTATCCCTCAAATTGAATCTAGTCCTTATTTTCGCGGGATAGTTCCTCGTCACGCAGATGCCTTTCATTTCCGATTCCAGCATCTTTATAAATAGCTTGTATGAGGATTCTGGCTTTTCCTCTTCGACGAGATAGGTGAACGACTTCTCTAGGCTGATAGAAGACGGTGTTTCCTTCTCCTTCTTTTCCACCCCGATTTCGCTTGGAGGCTCTTCTTCCGTCGGAGCAGCTGGTGCAGAAACAATTGTTAGAGCAGGTGGTGGAGGAGTTGGAGGGGATACTTCCCCAGTTTCAATCGCCCGAGCTGAGATTGACGAGAGAAATGCTCTAATCCGGAGTAGATCGTCGCGATTGATATCAGAAACCGCAAGTATTTGAGTATCTGAAGCAGCTCCCAGTGCTGAGAGATTCTTGAATCCCGCGTCATAAAGCTGCTTTGCTTTATTGATTGGAAGGCCGCTGATGTCGCTCAGCTCTCCAATTAATTCCTTGATCTTCAGATTGACGACAGCTATTAAGATAGTCTCATCCTCGATAATCCACTCGACGATATAATCCCCCTTAGGCGGTGATGCAAATCTCATTTCCATGGCGCGCGTCTCCCGAGAGAGATACGATTTCCATTCGGTCAGATAATCCTCGAGATTGCCACTGCAGCCAATCTCAAGATTGATATATTCTTCCACATCGAGTTTCATATCCTTCCTCATCTGCTGAATTCGCCTCGTCACCTCTCTGGCGAATCCTTCCGCCATGAGATCATCCGTCATCTCGAAATCGAGATAAGCCTTCCCCTGAGAGAACTCAATGAGTGTAATATCTGGAGGAAGCGAGGAAGTGAAAGAGACCATGTTCGGTAGAATCTTTACCATCTGTCCTTCAATACCAATGCTATATTCGCCCTTATCAACGCCCTCCTTGATCGTCCTCGCTGGCCTGCTCTTTAGCAGCACTGCTATCTTGCTTGACCACTGCCTGTAAACCTTGCCGATCGCATTTGGATTTGGAACAACTGTGAGAGCGAGTTCTTCCCACTCCTCACCGGCTGGAATGAACTCGAGTTGCTTCGCGTTAATCTGATCGAGAATGATATCTTTCAGCGATTCCAACCTATCTTTCGTATCTTCAGAATCGGTCTTCAAGACAATTCTCTTCAACGGCCAGCGAAGATTGCGTTTCGCCTCTTGCCTTGCCTTTGATGTCTGCTCGACTAGCTCGCGGACGAGCTCCATTGCATCCTCGATAGGCCCATTGAAAAGTGACTCATCCACAGATGGCCAATCTGTCATGTGTACGGTTTCAAGAGATCCATCGAGATTCTGATACATCTCCTCCGAGATATGCGGTACGAAAGGAGCTATCAGCAGAATGGTATCCATTAGTACCTTATGTAACACGGAGAACGCGCTGATCTTCTCCGTGCTTTCACCTTCTATCCAGAATCTATCCCTAATGACCTTAATATACCAACGGGAAAGATCCTCGGTGATAAACCTCTCCAATCGCCTTTCCGCCTCGTGCGATTCAAACTTGTCCAAGGAGGATGTTACATCAACCTTCATATGCTCCAATCTCGAGAGAATCCATTTATCCTCTGGCTTCAGCTCGGAGCGGAAACGATTGAGCGGATTACTTCGCGGATCAAATGCATCGATTGTCATGTATAGAGTGGCGAACTTGTAGATATTCCAGAATATGTTCAGGGAGCGATTAGCAAGCTTGGGTCCATCGGGCTGAAATGCGAGGTCCTCCCAGGGAGCGACTGCGCTGAGCAAATAGAGACGAAGCGAATCGGCTCCTTCTGAGTTGATAATGCTCATTGGGTCCACGGCTGTTCCCGCGCTCTTGGACATTGGTCTGCCGCTCTGATCGAGAGCCCAGCCGTGCATTAAAACGGACTTGAATGGTGATTTCTCAAAGACGATCGTTCCAAGCACTAGCTGTGAGTAGAACCAGCCGCGCGTCTGATCGTGAGCCTCGGTAATCCAATCCGCAGGCCACCATTTCTCCATTTCTCCCTTTTTCTCAGGATAGGCGAGCGATGCCCATGAGCAGGCACCAGAGTCGAACCACACATCCATAACATCGGGAATTCGCTTCATTTTCCCGGAGCATTTCGGGCACTCGAACTCCAGTTTGTCAACATATGGGCGATGCGGATCGAGCCCCTCGACGAATCCGTCGGCAGAGCTGAGCTCCTCGTATCCAGATACTATCTTGATTTCTCCGCATGAGCATTGCCAGATAGGTAACGGCGTCCCCCAATATCGCTGTCGACTGATGCACCAATCGCGTGCATTGTCTATCCAATCGCGCTGACGACCAGTACCTGCCCAATCAGGAAACCATTTGACAGACTCGTTCGAGAGCAATATCTTGTCCTTCACTTCCGGAACTTTTAGGAACCACTGCTCAGTGGTCCGATATATTATCGGCGTATCACACCGCCAGCAGTGACCGTACCGATGGGTGATCTGATCCTCTTTCACGAGATGTTGGTTATCCTGCAAATCGTCCAGAACGATCTTTCCGGCTTCATGCACCGGTTTATTGGAATAATGTTCACCTGCCTCTTCGGTGAAATAGCCTTTCTCATCAACTGGACAAAATGCCGGCAGCTCAAACTGCTTCCCTATTTCAAAGTCCTCAGGACCATGTCCAGGCGCGATATGAACAACACCGGTATTCTCTTTCGCAACTGTATCAGAGATTATGATTGAATGGACAAATTTTCCATCGATCGATTTATGATAGGGAATCAATCCAATTAGCGGATGACGATACTTCTTTCCGAGCAGCTCGCTGCCTTTTATCTCCCCAACAATTTCGTATTTTGGATATCCCATTGCGGGGAGCGCTGAATCAACCAGGCTTTTCATGACGATATAAATCTCAGGACCCTCTGCCACTACAACCACGACTCGAGCATACATCTCCTCGGGGTGAACGGCAGCTGCGATATTGCCAGGAATTGTCCAAGGAGTCGTTGTCCAGATCACAATGTACTCATTAGGAGAATCGACCAGAGGAAACTTGACATAAATGGAGGGGTCTGTCTCATCCCAGTACTCGATTTCAGCCTCGGCCAGAGCCGTCTCACACCGGGGGCACCACGGTAGAACTCTCTCGGATCGTATCATAAGCTGCTTCCGGTAGGCTTCTCCAAGCGTCCACCATACGGATGAGATGAATGATCGATCGATTGTTTGATAGGGATTCTTCCAGTCCATCCAAACGCCGAGCTTCTTGAACTCCTCTGTCTGCTTGTCCCGGAACTCTGTTGCGAATTTCTTGCATGTTTCCACGAATTTTTCAACACCATAAGCCTCAATATCCCCCTTTGTTTTCGTGCCGATCTTTTGCTCAACTCGCACTTCAATGGGAAGACCATGCATGTCATACCCTGGCTGATCGCGGACATTAAATCCGCGCATCCGCTTGTATCGTATGAAGAGATCTTTGATTATCTTGTTCCACGCCGTTCCGATATGGACCGAGCCCGTGGTATAGGGAGGGCCATCCAAGAAGCCAAACGAAGGACCAGATGCTCTACGCTCCTTTGTCTTGCCATATGCATCAGACCGTTTCCAAAGTTGCCGAACCGATTCTTCTAGCTCGGCAGGATAGTAGTTCTTATCCACCTTATTCATAAACCATTGACCCGTTGGCTGTATTACATAATGCCTTTTAAAAATATGTTGCTCTCAGTATCTTCAATCGAGACGAAGTCCGATAATCGGGTATTGTAAAAATCGAGAAATTCCTAGGATAACCACTGATCTAAAGAGGTTGAAGCCGATACGGCTGGAGACTTCGATACCCTGTCAAGAGCAGAGGTTATGCGATCAACCGAAAAGCTGTGGCGATCACACATAAAGCTTATGACCGATAATCGGGCGATTTCACCCCAGCTGAGATCTGGCGGTTCTTCCACTCTTGGCTGAAGAAAAATCTCTCTCAATTCATCGAGTAACTCTATTGAATCTATGCCTCCTTGATTCACTGCCTGCTCAATACTTCCATATTTTTTAATGATATTGAGTGCTTTCTTTGAGCCAATTCCTTTTACTCCAGGGTTGTAATCGGTTCCTATGAGAATCCCAATTTCCACGAGCTGTTCTCTGGTTATTTCGAGATTCTGAAGAGTCTGCTCCAACAGTATCTCTTCTGGCTCCACCTGTATGAATCTATTTGTTTTGGGAAGTCGCCTCTTTCCGCTGATCGCAAGATTTCTCACGAACCTTGGGCAGCCAAAGAGAAGGGAATCGAAATCTTGGGAAGCGGCGGCATATGCTTTTCCCTTGCGCACTAAATAGCTTGCCTCCGCTTCGCCCTCGGATGGTGCCTGGATCCAGGGAATGCCCAAGTACTCCAGGAGTCGCATTGAATCCTCGATCATCATTCCCGTCAGCCTGCTGGATCTAGTAGCCTTTGACCATGCCCGGCGGATATCGCCCTCTGCAAGAGCTTCCTTCCAGGCGACCTCTGCCTGGGATCGCGCTGCAGCCCGCTGCTGAATCGTTTCCTGTTTCAATTTTGGCGGCTCACCGTCAAAAACAAAGACAGGTCTAATACCTGCCTCAAGAAAATTCACACATCGATAGAATAAGCCAGATAGATGAGAGGTCACTTCGCCATCTCTATCCCTAAGCGGATTGCCGTCCGGAAATCTAATGATCGAGAGAAATTGATAGAGAGAATTGAATGCATCAATCGCTATGATCTTTCCCGATAAATCGCGAAGAGCGATCGTTCTCGGTTCAACCATAGATGAAATATCGACGCCCATGTGACATACTCCCACCCTGAAGGGTGTAGGCTTCCTAGTTCATCCACCAGACTCGATGCCCGACTGAGCGGGGTTACGGAGGTCTTGATGTCCGAAGGCGTGTATTCGGTTGTCCCCCAGCCTATGAAATTTACACAGGTTAGTCTGGATATATATCTTTCTATGGGATCGGTGAAACGGCTCGCTCTCATCCCATCGCTGAAGCATGTAGGATTTCTCCTTCGCCACGATGTTAAAGAGAAAGCCAAAAAGCATATCGGAAAAATCAATCTTGATTATTAACTTTTCATGTTTGTTGCAGTCGGAATGAGAATAATGAGAAGACCTGTGCCAAACCAGGAAAACAGGAGAATGAACCATAAAATATTTGCAGCTGTAATAGCTGCCAATAAAAGTAAAAACGCTGGCATAATGATAGAGACATATAGTAACAGGAAAGTTTTCCATTTGTCTTCAGCCATACGGGATCGCTCTCGGAATATGGTTCATAGATATAAAGTTGGTTCAAAAAGTCATATAGAGTACTAGAGGATCTTCAGCGCCTCTAAAGCCTTCTTGCGATTGGGAGCACCAAATATCGAGCTTCCAGCTGCCAAAATGTTCGCACCCCGCTCAGCGCATATTCTTCCCGTTTCAGCATTGATACCGCCATCCACCTCGATCATTATTCCAAGCTCTTCTTCTTTAATGAGTTTATACGCCTCAGCTATCTTGGGAACTGCATCGGGTATGAATTTCTGACCACTCCAGCCAGGATTGACTGTCATTACCAATACAATATCAACGAGTGGGAGAATCCCTTGCACCTTTGAGAAAGGTGTGGGAGGATTGAAAGCAATTCCCGCCTTCTTCCCAGATTGCCTGATCAGCTTAATCGCTTCCGTTGGATCGCCTTTCGCTTCAATATGGACAGTAATAATATCTGAGCCAGCATCTGCAAAGCTTCCGACCAATCTCTCCGGATGGTCAATCATGAGATGCGCGATGAATGGCAGATTTGAATAGCTACGAATAGCCTTGATGATGCCTGGTCCCATTGTGATATTTGGTACAAAGCAACCATCCATTACATCGATATGGATGAAGTCTGCCCCGAGCTCGCTGATCTCCTTAACCTCCTGACCCAAATTTGCAAAATCAGCCGCAAGTATTGAAGGAGCAACCTTTGTCATCGATCGCCATATTTACAATTCGATTGATAACAGTTTTCGTCAATTACCCCTCCCTAACCTCGATGGGTTTGAGGAAGGGGCTTGTAACTGAGATTCCTCCCCGCCCTTGCGAACGGGGTCTCCTTGGAGGAGTAAGATGAAACAGTTATGGGTGGTCCAAATCCGATAGTCAGAATTATTATCCAGAGGAACAATCAGGTTTTAAATGGCCGAAGCTCATCATGCAATTGAGGTCCGAAGCAAGTGCGGAATTCAGGGATGCTCTGAGATGGCAGATAGATCAATAAGTGCTAAGAGGCTCGAAAAGGCAGAGATGAATTTTTCGGAATCGGTCGGGAAGAGAGTACATCTCTGCAAGAAGCACTATCGGGAGTTCAAGAAGAAGACGAAGAAGGATCGAGAACTCGAGAGCTTGGGATGGTAAACTAGCATATTACAGAGATTATACACTGACAAGTAAAGCCCAGAGGCGAGGATAACGAATCCTGAGAAAATCTATTTTATTCAGTTCGTATCGAGCTCAAGCCTGTTTGCATCCTTGATTTTCATACCCGTTGTGCTGGAAGAATCGATGGGTGCCAGCAGACTTGTTATCGGTCTAGTAGTGACCGGTTATGCGGCTGCCCTATTATTCTCTTCAATATTCTTGGGACGATTTGCCGATGTCAGGGGACGAAGAGCGATCTTGATTGCGGGATTCGCCCTTGCAGCTGCTGCGACCTTCACTCAGGCATTGGCAACTGATGTCGTACAACTGGCAATCGTCAGAATTCTCCTGGGATTATCCGCTGGAACGGTTCCTTCGGTTCTTGTCGCGTATTTCCTGTACGAGACGAAGGCAGGCGTGGGAAAGTTTGCCTCATTTGGCGCGCTCGGCTGGGGCTTCGGCTCGATAATGGCTGGGATTTTCGGCAGTGCTGTGATAATATTCCTTTTTGCGGGGGGATTAATGGTAATGGCAGCTGCAACGATTTGGAGGCTCCCGAAAACCCATGAAATAACTCATGCTCTACCGCTATTTCCAAAAGCTGTATTCAAGGAGAATGCGGCGGTCTATGTTTCAATTCTGATAAGACATACCGGCGCTCACATGGTCTGGGTGACATATCCTCTCTTTCTGATCGATGAGCTCGGAGCGGACAAGTTCTGGATTGGAATAGTTTATGCAACAAATGCATTCACGCAGTTCTTTGTAATGAGACATTTAGACAGAATCAGCTCGTCACATCTCGTTGCCCTCGGTCTTGGGTTTTCTGCAGTTACTTTCTCGCTTTTTACTCTCGCGAGAAACTATTTGGAAATCATTCCTCTTCAGGTCATATTAGCGATCTCCTGGTCGTCACTGTATGTCGGGAGCCTCAAGCATATTAATGAATGCAGTTCGGAAAAGGCAACTGCCACAGGCTGGCTTTCTGGCATGATAAGCATCGCGGCGATTATGGGCCCGGTTACAGGCGGGTATCTGAACGATCTCATCGATTACAGAATGACAATGATCGTCGCTGTATTTCTCTGCCTCACAGCTCTGGCATTGTTTATCCTATTCAAGGATTCTATGGGAAAGGCGCCGATAGTAAATTCGTGAGACGACAAGAAATGGTCAGGCGGTATCACAAATCGAGGGAAATGTGTTTCCGTACTTCCCTGATAGGGTACGGAAATCACCGATTTTCTTTTTCTGTACCTATTTTGGGATTTTCCCAATCTACCTAAAGCCAATATACTACTTCCAGTGATTTTTCATAGCGGAGGAGTGTCAATATGTTGTTAAGCATTGTAGATAGAGAAGAGGAGAAAAAAATCTTGGACTAAATATCGTTTGGGTTTGAGAATCCTAAGCCTAAACTCAACTAGCTCATCGAAATGCACTTGATATAAATATCACCCGTCCCTCAAACCTCTTCACTTTTCCTGATTTCAATCAAACAGTGAATTCACCAGACACGAGGAGACAATGACATCAGGTTCCTCTCTGAAAGAAGCACAGAAGCTGTGCGCGTATGCGGGACTGGTTCCTACGGTCCATCAATCTGCATCTTCTGTTCGCTATGGAGGAATAAGCAAGGACGGATCCAAATATCTCAGATGGATTCTCACCGAGTCAGTTCACA
>Ga0209986_10000664_pt1 | contig 33810 bp, 27 predicted proteins | sample BlataG_FD_183168 | JGI IMG/M metagenome (GOLD analysis project Ga0209986, IMG submission 183168) | Deep subsurface microbial communities from Black Sea to uncover new lineages of life (NeLLi) - Black_00105 metaG (SPAdes) (version 2) | ecosystem: Environmental > Aquatic > Marine > Oceanic >...
CAGCCTCATTCCCTTACTCCGCAGCTTTGAGAACGAAGCGACCTTGTTCTTCATCTAACAATAGAAACTTATCATACCTCTGCCACCAGTCTCGCCAGCGCTGCGCCGCTTCGCGGAGGGAGCAGATGTATACCTTGTCACCTCGAATAAAATAAGCCAGGCTGTAAATCCGCAAGTCTTCTGTAAGCACTTCGTACAAAGTGACTTGTTCTGCCTCACCATCAGCGATCTGGTAGTTGTCTTCGGAAAGTGATGTCTGCACTTCCTCGGTGAGCACCAAGGCTCCTTTTGAGAGATTGGCAATATCAGAGAAATAGTCAGCAAGCATCAGTGGTGTCATTTCGATGGCATCTGAAAAGCCTGACAACTCTTCGACGGGCTGATGCGTGGGTAGTTCCGGCAGTCCCACAGCAACCAGTGTTTGCACCGCGCTGGCGAGGACAGGTTCCTGATCCCCTTCACATAATGCGATCAGTTGCTGCACCAGTTTTGTGGAGCCGATCTTTAAGATGACTCCAGCCGCCAGATCACTTTCCCTGATCCTCTGGCCGAGCCCGGACCCCGCCTGTGCTACCGCGTCCAGGAGATAGCTCCACTGAGAATCATCGCCGAGTTCATGCAGAACATCGACCACGACGATATCACACAGACGCTCGTCAATGCGTGGATCATAATCAATGTAATCTTCATCGGGGGGACGCTCCCGTCGGAGAAACTCTTTGAGAGGTTCCACTACCTCGGCATCTCCCGAAAAGCCTAACGACTGCGCCGCGTCAAACCTATCGCGCAAGGCTAGTGATTGGTCGTTTAGTACCTTGAGGAACTTTCTATTCGCTTCATTCATTTCAACCTCCGCCTGGCAACCGCAAAGCAAAATAATCACGGCTAGAGCCGCTTGAACTTTAGCGAGCCCGAAGAATCGGTATACACCCGCATCTTTGCACTCCATGGAATCTCCACTAAGACAGGAGCCTTCTTCTCATCGATAACTCCCTTAATTATGTCTACCTTGCCACTCGGCATTGGTAAATGGGTAATCGTCTTTATTGTGACGCTGGCTGGGATATTACCATTCACATGCATTTTCGATATGAAATCGATCTTGGTATCCACCCGTGTGTGCCCACCGTAGGGCGGTCCGCAGCTGACATCGTCAGTATAGTAAGCTGTCTTCTTGTTCAGCTTGGCATCAGTGGCCTTGGTGTAAGGATCGCCATCCCAGTACCGGGGATTGGTTTTGACCCGATCAATCTGCCAAGCGGGATATTTGCTGGTGTGCTGGACATTGTAGTCCGTTACGCCCCAGACATTAGTTCCATCCTCCCATACACGCCCCCCCTTCTTCCACTGTACCATATTGTACATGTTAGTCGTGTCGTCCTCGCGAACCCTGAACTCAATCCGAGCAAATCGGCACCACCTACCGACAGTGCTGCTGTCTTTGTGATAGCGCAGTTTATAGACACGGAACTTGATCAGGTTATTCCTGATCTTGACGGAAGGCGCACTTCCGTGCTTGCCGTCCTGGGTGGATGCGACAATTGTCTTTTCATAGACGCTTTTAAAGGCCAGCACCCGGTAATACATCTTAGTAGTAACGAACTTCTTCATGGGAAGACGGGCCAGGTCGCGCCACCATTTGAGGGACATCTTATAGGTTGCTTTGCCGCTGGCGTCAAGGCGGAGTGTTCTCTGGCCATTGGACCAGCTGCTGAAAGGGCGCTGCCAGAGACGGTCCTTGACATTTTTAGACTTGTCCCAGGCGCCGGCCAGCCCCGGGCCGCCGGAAAGCGCTTTGGAATAACGACGGGCCACCTGGACGTCAATATAGTAATTGGGCGGACCGTTGGTTATTCGAAACTCCAGAATCGGATATGTGGCCGGCAAGTTGCCGTCTTTGTTCAATACTACCACGTATTCCGTTTTGCGTGCCTTAATCTTGATCTTGGGGTTTTTAACAAAAACTGCCGGCTTTTTCTTCGTCATTCCCGGAAGGGCTATACCCTTGTGCTTGACTTTATTCCCCTTGGCCAAGTTCAGACCCTGTTAGTTACTCAGTCCTCGGTGCCTACGTTGGATAGATTAGGGAACTCAACCCGAAAATCGCCGGGAGGAACCTGCTCTTCTTTTTTGTACCCGTTACCGTCCAGGTTACCCTGGCGCACCGTACCGTTCGATAGACGGAGGAGATATGCCTCGTTGGCGACCGCGTTGCCTTCCTCGTCTTTCAGCTTGAGCTCAATCCAGTCACGATATTCCAGCATGCCCGACCTTGCCTCATAGTCGTCAACCCTTACGGTGAAAAAGTACTGCGGAGCTGACAGCTTCTTGGCCGTCTGTGTTGAAGTCGTATCGTCGGGCTGATCCTCGTATTCGTACTGCCACTCTTCTTCTATCTTGTCGCCACGAACTTCAACGTCGGGAATAGTTTTAATCTTCCCGGGTGACTGGTTTATGTCCTGTCGCCAGATTTCAAGGGTAGCCTTTGTCCCCGCTTCGAAACCGGCCGTCTCGACCAGCATCTTCACCGTATCCCCGACACGGGCCTGCTTCTGCGACCACTCGGCCTTGGTGATCCCCTTCAACTCGATCTTGTAGTCGCCGGGCTCTACACCGGTCTTTTTCACCTTGCCGTATAGGTTTCCGCCATCGGTCTGATCATCCGGAGCTTTAATCTTATAGGCCACCCCCGTAATGGGCTTGCCTCCCTTGTCGACGAACTTGACGTCAAGATAGTGGTTTTCGGTTTCGGCTTCGTCCTCTGCTCCGGAGCCATCAGCCAGCTCCTTGGATTTACCGGCATCAGCCCCCTTCTCGCCCGCAACCTTTTTGCCGCCCGCGCCAACCATACCGGCACCGCCACCCCCCCCACTGGTGCCGATCAACACGGTGGTGCAACCCATCACGATCGAGTCAGGTGGGCCGGTGCAGGTACACATATCCCCCACCCGTGCCGCCGGCTTACCGCCGATCAACACCGTGAAACTTCCCAAAGTAATCGGCCCGCCAACGTGTGGAGGTGGCGGACCGCCCGGGATAGGACAAGTATGCATGTCGCCTACTCGGGCGGCAGGCGCGCCGCCAATTAATACCGTCGGCTCGCCGGCAACAATAACACCGCCATGAGCGGTGGAATCACCTATTCTGGCTGCCGGCATACTCACTGTTCTGTCCTTAGCATAGGTAAGATTGCTCTTTTACAATAAAGTATAACAGACAGCGACAGGGCAAGTCAATAGTCAGTTTTTATTGCGCAAAGGAAATATCGCTGCCTTGCCACAATCGTGAGCGAGTTTATGTCTCGGCTCAATCCATCAAGCTGCGTATCTTCTCAATGTCCCGGTTGGCCTGCCGGTAGTCATCGGGTCGACCGACATCAAGCCAGAAGCCGTCAAACGGGAAGGTATTGACTGATTCTCGCCGCTCCAGCAGCGCCAGCATGAGATCGTCAAAGCCGAACTTCCGTCCTTCCGGCACCAGCTTAAGCACCTCGCGTGAGAACATGTATATCCCCATCGAGACTACGAAAGTATAAGTCGGCTTTTCGCGAAACCCGCCGACAGTCCCCCCGGCGTCCATTTCCAGAACACCATAATCAATCCTGGTCGTTCGTTGCTGCGTCCCCACTGTCAGTTTGGCCCGGCTGCGGATATGATGGTCGAACAGGGTTTGAAAGTCAATGTCAGTCAGGATGTCGCCGTTGGCGACGATAAAGTGCTCCGGGAGGTTCTTAATCAACTTCAGCGGCCCCACGGTTGAAAGTGGCGTTTCTTCGCGAGAATAGGTTATCTCTATCCCCAACCGACTGCCATCTCCAAGCGCCGCCATGACCAAGTGGGCAAGGTGATTGACGGCCAGGTGCACCTTCCTGACACCGCACTTCTTCATCCGCGCCAGAAGTATCTCAATGATCGGTTTGTCGTCCACGGTGACCAGCGGCTTGGGGATCTCGGCCGTGTACGGCTGCAGGCGTGTCCCTTTGCCGCCGGCGAGTATCACTGCTTCCATAACGAAACTTCTCTCCTGTGCTTTGTGACAGTTCTACATGTGACTATGCGTTCCGGTATTGGGAATCATCGGGATTTTCAATCAGGCCGGAATTGATGGCAAGAATGATTTCCCTGATGCCGTCGGGAACCCGTTTGCTTATCGAAAAGCCAAGCTGTGTATGTATTTTATCACAGCTCACTCGGTAGTCTCGTGGATCGTCATCCCGGCGAATATAAGAGACTCTGTCTCGCATCTGCGGCAATTCATGGAGAATGCGTTCAACGAGTGTTTTCTTCTGGTAGTTTTCTGATGTGTCGCCTACATTAATCGCCTGATAGGCAATAGCTGGCAGCTCCGCCTCCAACGCCACAAGGCACGCCCGTGCCAGATCGCAGGCATGACAGTAAGGCCGCCAGAACTGTTCGCCATAGACCTCGAGCTTTCTGCCAAGCAGCAGTTCTCTGGTGAATTCGTTGACGGTCAGGTCAAAGCGCGGACGGCCAGTGAGTCCGTACGCCGTAGCAAAACGGAGGCAAGTCGGGACAAAGTCGGGCCGATTCAGACCCAGCAGGTACTTCTCGAAGCCTACCTTTAACTCGGCGTACAAAGATACCGGGTTTAACGGCGAGGCTTCATCTGCATAAATGGCGCTCGCGCCACAAACGGCGCTCGCGCCACAAACGGCACTTGTGCCATAAACGGCACTTGTGCCCGTTTTGCCGTAGTTGCTGCAGGTGGAAGCAAAAATGAACCGTTTCACTTTGCGGGTAACCGCCTTTTCGCACAGCATCTCCGAGGCGGTCTTGTTGACCTCAATGGCGGTCTTTTCATTTTGCTGGCAGGTCTTATCCCCCACCACCGCGGCCAGGTGCACGACGGCATGAACTCCCTCAAGAGCTTGGTCCACATCCCTTGCACTGCGGATGTCACCGTGCAAGAACTCAAAGTTGCGATGGGAGCAAAAGGCTAGAAGGGCAGCGCCACCGTATGACAGATTGTCAATGGTTCGGACGCAGTATCCTTCGTTCAACAGTTGAGCGACCAGCGCCGACCCGATATAACCGGCGCCGCCGGTGACCAGAATGGGTCTGCCTGAATTCGTCATCACACTTTCCCTGAAACCAGCCTGCTAGTGCGGTGTCCTTCAAGTAACTTGCATATTCTGTGGTGGGGTGATCTTCGGATCGCCCCGCGTGACAAAGGCCTTTCCCGTCGGGTCTGAAGACCCCCCGGGCGCAAAGCTATGCGAACATATTTCTGGGAGGCAACACTTGGGGACACTTGTCGCAGCCAACGCCCCGCTAAGCAGCGCCCTCACAGCTTCTGGAGCGTTTGGCGAGCGATTTCCAAGTTCTCACCCTTCAAACCAAGCTCAAGGGCCTTCTCAAGGTTTTCTCTGGCTTCCTCCTTCTCTTCCATAAACATGGCCATGCCTATCCGGAAAAACGGCTCCGGTTCGTCCTTGTGAGACTGACTGGCCTTTAGCGCCTCTCCGCGCGAAAGGTCATAGCGACCAATCTGGAAGTAAACATAGGACAGATTCATCCAGACTCTCAAGTCATGGTCCGAATCGAACAGGGCCCGTCGCGCGAGGTTTGTGGCTCGCTGGAGGTCTATCTGCTCAGTTGCGAGGATTCGAGAATAGTAGTAGTTGTTGTCCACATTAAATCGTGCCTCAACCAGGTATTTTTCAAAAATGTCGAAAGCCTCGCTCCGCTTTCCAAGCCCATACAGCGCTCGTGCTTTCTGAGCAGAGGCAGTGGCATAATCGGGCTCAACAGACAGCGCTTTTTCGGCCAGATTCAACGCGGCCTGGAAATCGGCGCCATCAGACTCGAATTCGGCAGCCAACACCAGAGCATCAACGTTGTCGACATTGATCCGGGACAGCTGCCGATAGAGTTTTGTCCTTTCCTCCTGCCGATCCCTCTTATTGAGAAGAGATGTCATCGCCTCAAATCTCGCCAGGTCACCCCTTACAAGAGGAAACTTCTGTTCAAACAGATCGACGCCCTGTTGGATATCGCCCTGTTCAACCAGGCAAAGCGCTTTCAGCAGCGCAATTTCAGGATAACTTTGTTCAAAGTGAGGATAGGTGTCAAACAGTTTGAGAGCTCTCTCCGGTTGTTTCAGTCGCCGGTACATGTCTACAGGATTTTCAAACGCCGGCCGGTACCATTTGTCCTTGTTGAGAGCCATCCGGTAATACTGGTTGGCTGAATCGTATCGCCTGACAAAGTAGTCACCGTATATGTCCGCCATTCCGGTCAGCCAGTCCGGCTGGGTGCGGTGGTATTTCGACAGCAGGGTCATCAACTGTTCGTACTCCTCATGCTGGCCTGTTCGGTACAGACAGTAAGCGGTCCTGAGCCTGACCTCCTTGCGATTGAGAAACCCTGGGGAAACAGTTCTCAACTGTTTAAGGCCGTCCAGGTCGTCGAAGTAACCGGCAAACAAAACGGCCAGAAAGTACTTCATGTACTCCTGGAATTCCGGGTCGTATTGGTCGGTTTGCATTATCCTGATAATGACGCCGATATTTAGTGATCCAGTCAACATATCCGACTGCTTCCCTCTAACTACAAGGTCATAAGTGAGAGCACTGATACTACTTGGTGCGATTCCTAGATAAGTATCGCAGGCATGCCCGGCGTTAGTTTGATTCTCTCTGGCCAGGCGGTAGAACATCTCCAGGCCAGTCGTAACCAGTTCCGTAGCGCCCCGTTCCTTCAGCCGACGGATAATCTGTCTGGCTTCGAACAAGTAGTTGTGCCTCAGAGCCCGGTAGAATTGCGCAGCCATCAGATCAAAATCATTGCCCGTCGACTCAATGGAAGCTCGCCCCAAGGAAATTGCGGAATCGATCAGCCCTGCCGCCTCAAAATAATCAGCGGCCGAGGCATAAAAGGCAGGTGACTCACGGAACGTCGACATAGCTGTCTGGAGGGCGACTTCGGCTGAATCAACCTGGTGCTCAAGGGAGTAAGCTAGCGCCTTGACCAGAGTTGCAAGGCTGCGGTCGGCGCCCAACTCGATCGCTTTGTCCACCTCCTGTCTGGCCCGGCCATACTGTTGGATGTTCATAAGAGCTCTGGCCAGTATGAGATGCGCCTCGGGATCGTCGGGGAGCAACCGGGAATACTCCGCGGCCATCTGAGCCGCATCGTCCCACTCCTTGAGATGCGTGAATAGCCTCCATGCTCCGGCAAAAGCAGGAGCAAACGAAGAGGAGCTGTTGGTTATCGACATATAGATGTGCAGAGCGTCATAGTACTGCAACTGCCGTTCGAACACGAGGCCGGAGCCATAGTAGCCCAGCGGCGTGGAGGGATCAATCTCCCCGATTTCCTTGAAGGTGGCCAGAGCGGCATCAAATTCATACCGGTCCACCTGCCGGGTGCCGGTTTGAAAGAGGCTAAAGATTTTCTCCTCCGGCGACTTGCTGCAGCCAAACGCTGCCAGCGACAGAAGGCCAATAATCAGGTATTTTCTCATACGGTTTTCCTCGCTCCTCAGCAAAAAGGGATCACAACTTATCTCCAAATCTATAACTTGTAACACGCTAAATCCATAGCTTTTTGAGGGATTCATGAGGGAATTTTGGAGAAGACAGCAACTTTCGTGCTGCAATAGCGAAATTTGCTGGATTTTATACCAATTTTAATTATATTTTATTATGACTGTCCTTGAGGCAGATTTGCTGCGCAAATACTATCGCAAGCGGGCCGTCGTCGATGGGGTCTCGATTGTCGTAAAACCGGGAGAAGTGGTCGGTCTGCTGGGGCCAAACGGAGCCGGCAAGACCACTACGTTTTATATGATTATCGGTTTCGTGAGGCCTGACGGGGGAAAGGTCTTTCTCGGCGGCAAGAACATCGGCGGGCGACCTATGTACAAGCGGGCGACACTGGGAATCGGATATCTGGCCCAGGAAGCTTCGGTCTTTAGAAAGATGACGGTTGAGGAAAACATTCTGTCAATCCTGCAATTCCGCAAAATGGGCCGAAAGCAGCGAAAAGAGAGACTGAATGAATTATTGCATGAACTCGATATCGCTCACCTTCGCAAGAACAAGGCATACACCCTGTCCGGCGGTGAGCGGCGGCGGGTCGAAATCACCCGCGCCTTGGTCAACGACCCAAAATTCATGCTGCTGGACGAGCCGTTTGCCGGTATCGACCCGATTGCCGTTGAGGACATTCAAAAAATCATCCGCCGGCTGGTTCAGCGCGGGCTGGGAGTGTTAATTACCGATCACAATGTACGCGAGACACTGTCCATTTGCAGCCGGGCCTATATTATGTGTGATGGGAAAATCTTGAAATCGGGAACGTCGGAGTTTCTGGCTAATGACCCGGAGTCAAGAAAGATTTATTTGGGAGAGAAGTTTCGGCTTGACTAAATGCTGTGTCACCGGTGTCTAATATATGAACGAAGTGAATAAAGAGCGTCAAACGGGTAGGTTTCGTTCCGATAAACTGATCAGAAGAAGCCTTAACCGGCCCCTACATGAATGGGCTATAAGCTTGCAGGTTGAGCTATGAAACTAGGACTTCAGTTACGACTTCAGCAAACTCTGGCCCCGCAGTTGATTCAGTCATTAAAGATGCTGCAGATGCCGGTGCTCAAACTTGAGCAGACCATCCGGCTCGAGCTGGCCACCAATCCGCTCCTGGAAGAAGTTGAAGAGCTTGAAGATGATCAGACCAACGATGAACAGGAAGCTGAGATCGAGGTGGAGGAGACCGAAAAAAACGAAGATAGCGACGACAGCGTTGATTGGGACGAATACCTCTCTGACGATGAAGAGGGGTACAAAGTTCGCGAGCCACGTGAAGTCAGAGAGGAAAGTTTTGAAGGATCAGCCTCCCAAACGACCAATCTGTACACTCACCTGCAGGAGCAGCTGTCGTTTTTGAAGCTGTCCAAAGAGGAGCATCTCATTGGCGAGTACATCATCGGTAATATCTCTCCCGACGGGTACCTCACCATAAGCGTTCCTGAGATGGTCCAAGAGCTTTCGATTGAAGGGTCCAAGATTGAAAAAGTCCTGGAAATGATCCAGCGCTTTGATCCGACCGGGGTCGGCTCACGCGACTTGAGGGAGTCCCTGTTAATCCAATTAAAGGAGAAAAGCCTGGAAGGCTCGCTGCCGTACCGGATTGTGGATGAGCATATACACGAGCTGCAAAAAAAATCGATTCTTCAGATTTCCAAGTTGATGGGCGTTTCCGCCGAGAAAGCCCAGCAGGCGATGAGCGTTATTAAAGGACTCTCCCCCTCCCCCGCCTATGGGCGGTTTGCCCCCGCTGCCCTGCCGATTGTTCCGGACCTGACTGTGGAGCGGTTTGGCGAGGAATACGTTGTCTTTCACAACGACAGGCATATCCCCCGCCTGCGCATAAACGCCGGCTACAAGGCACTGATGAAACGTGGCAGTAATTCCTCCAAAGACACCCGACAGTACATCAAGCAGAAACTTGAGCAAGCCCGCTGGCTGTTAAACTCCATCAATCAACGCCGGACCACCATGATCCGGGTAATGGAAGCAATCATCGATAAACAACGCGATTTCTTTGACAAAGGCCCGGCTTTTCTCAAACCGCTTATCATGGAAGAGATAGCCCAAAAGGTCGAGATGAATGTGGCCACGATCAGTCGCGTGTCCAATGGCAAATATGTTCAGACTCCTATCGGCGTGTATGAGATAAAGTACTTCTTTAACGCCGGCATCGCCAAAGCCGATGGGGAAGAGATGTCGAAACGCTCGGTCAAGCTGCGTATCGAGGAAATTATCAAGGCGGAGCCACTCGACAAACCATTGTCGGACCAGGACATCTATAAAATCCTCAACACCGAAGGTATTCGTCTGGCAAGACGGACCGTGACCAAGTATAGAGAGGAATTGAAAATTCAGTCTGCCCGTTTGCGAAAACGGGTCACGTAGAGACTTGCATGAGTTAACCAAGTTGCAGTAAATGACCTCTAAACCATTGGATGGTGTCTATGCATGGATCGAGATTTAGCCCACAAAATGGCGACGGTAACCCAAGCAGCCGGCGTCGGTCTGCCGGATAGGCAAAGGGGGCAATCACTTGGCAGGAAATGCGGCCATCAAAGTGAGGCGATCGGTTTTTATTGAATCCACTTCTATCCTGCGATTGTAAAAGGTATAAAGGAACGGGGTCAAGCGCTGTTGTTGTACATTGGTGAGAGAGCAGACCACCTTCGAGGCGATTCTTTACAAAAGGGCGGTGCCAACCCCCGTCTGATTATGCGATCATTAACGAAAACAAGACCATTTACAATAATAGACCGTTGCCATCAAGGTGAATCGCTATAGTAAGGTCACATAAGGAAGGAGCGTTCGACTATGCGGAAAGTAATCACGGCTCGCCACTTCAACCTCACCGCCGAAATGAAGGAACGGGCGGAAAAGGAAATGGATAGACTTACCCGCTATTTTGACAATATCGTCTCCGCCGAGCTGGTGCTTGATACTGAACGGCACCGGCGTATGGCGGAATTAAAAGTCAACGTGTACAACAACATAATTAGCGGCACCGGCGACACCGACGACATGTATAATTCCATCGCCGTCGCCGTTGATAAAGTCAAGGGACAGTTGAAAAAATATAAGGCGAAGCTCAAGCACAGGTCGCCGGAAGAGATAAGCGGTGCTAAAGACAAGTTGACCCGCCCCAGCACGAACGTTGATGAATTAGACCAGTAATATCCCTTCCAGATTAACGCCCCTATCAACAACCCGCCCCTCACCGGGCGGGTTTTTTTGTTCTATAGGGTGCAGGTCGTTTCCTTTTATGTGCTGTCTGTTACACGCACACCCGACCCCCACCTGCCGGGCATGTGACTCAACCTACTCAGGCTCAATGACATACCGTCTTTCGGCAGCTTTCAATCTCCTTGGCACGCCGATTACGGTTGTTATAGGCAAGGAGCGGTAGCTATGGAACAACATCTTGAATACATATTCGCTGGCAGTTCCTTTCTGATTCTATCAGGGCTGGTTGCAGCGGCGCTCTTTTTTGCCATGGCCGGACTGAGAGAAATAAAAGAAAGCTGTCATGAAGGCTTGTTGTACCTGGCCTTATCCCTGTTTTTTGCCCTGGCCCATTTCTTTCTCCTGTTCAACACCACCTCGACAAACTGTATCAGCCACGCCGTAGCCCAGCCGGATTTCTGGAGTTGGTTGATTTCTCTGCTGGCCCCGGCTTTGATTGTCCTTTTTCTCGGCTTTGGGTTGTTCAGTTTTCTCACGGCCCGTTTCAGAGAGGCCCTGGTAAAGACCTTCTTCGGCTTGACCCTGGCATGTTATCTCTACATGCTCGGTTCTCACTGGCCGGTGGATGTCCGGGGCATCCTGATACTGATCTGGTGCGGGACATGGTTTGACCTGGAGCTGGAAACCGCCCAGTAATCACCCGCCTGGAAATACTCCAGCAAGCTGAAATAACTGCGCTGGAAACGATCCTTCCGGCTGTAGTCCATGTAGTTCATCAGTAAAGAAATATTAGCGCCACGCCGCAGACTGTCACGATCGCACCGAGAGTCGCTCTCCACGTAATCTTCTCCTTATACCATAATACAACCAGCGGCAGAATCATAACCGGCGTGGTTGAGTTCAGGGTAGCGGCAAGGCCGGCTGCGATGTATTTAATCGCTACCAGGGACATCCAGACTCCAAGAAACGGGCCAACCGTCGCCCCTGCCGCGCACAAAGACAGCGCTCTCCTGTTTTTCATGGCCTTGAGAGTATTCGGTATCTGGCCCTGGACGGCAGTTATCGCCCACAGGACCAGTAACGAAACCACCATCCTGACGTAGGCCGCCTGCAGTGGCTCGACCGTCCCTCCGGCGTGAGACATCCCATGCTTGGCCAGCACCAGTCCCGATGCCTGTCCCAAAGCTGCCACGAGACCCAACAAAACTCCTTTCATCAGGGAGCCTCTATCGGGGTGGTCGTGGCTCAGATTGAAATGACTATTGTGGTCAAACCGCCGCTCCAGTACAACCCAGCTAATTCCGCCTATCGTTATGGCGATGCCTATGACATCCACAAAGCTCAACTGTTCACCGAGAAAGATCCAGGCAATAATGGTTGTCATAATAGGCGAGCAGGCATAAATGAGCATCGTTAGGCGGGGACCTATCATGACCAGCGCCTTGAAGCCGCAGCCATCGCCGATAACCAACCCGACAATGCCTGAAAGCCCTAACCAGAACCACTGCTGCTCATTCACGCCCGGCGGATACAGGCTGCCCGTGGCCACCAGCAAGAAGCCGGCATAAAGAAAAACGGCCAGCAAAAGCCGGATCTTGTTTACCGTAAACGAACCGATTAACCTCCCCGCCTGGGAAAAGAACATTGCCGTAAAAGCCCATAACAGAGCCGTCGCCAGTCCCGCCAATTCACCCATGTACAGCATTGGCGGAATATATTGCTGCCGCACGCTCCGGTCAACCGGACCTACTGTCGTGTTCCAGAGATATATTCACATAGACTTGTGCCCGGCGGGTCTTCAGGCCCGACGGGAAAGCCGCCGTCATGCGGGGCGATCTGAAGATCACCCCGCCATGGAACACGCATATTATTTAGCAGGTTATTTATGGGATGATACACTGGTCCAGTCTGTGGAGTATAGAGATAGCCCCAAATAAGAGACAAGTAGTACTTTCGTTACCGAGGGAAGGTCTCTCAACGGTAAGTACTGGTCTGAATAGCGACTATTGAATGACCAGACTCAGTTTCAACATGACAGAGGTGTCGTCGTAATAGGCTAACAACTTCATGTTTCCAGGCAACAGGATGGAAGCTGCAACCCCGCCTATATCCATGTAAAGATCGCGCCGTGACCAGCCTTCACGGTAGGCATCGTCGACCTCTTTAAGAACACCCAGCCCCAGAGCAACGACGCCAGCCCACGCCTTGTCTTTCACAACCCTATGAGTGACCTCCGTTAAAGCATAACTACCCATAAAATGGGTCCACTTATCGGGTGCCTTGATATACCAGTTCTCGTGGTCGATAAAGTACCACCGGTCTTTATAAGGTTCAAGCTGTTTGAAGCGCCCGTTTCTGGGAAAGGACTTGGCAGCCGCCTCGCCAAAGGGCCACAGAACAAGGCAAATGGAGATAACCGCAAGACAACAGACCAGTTTTGACATAATGCTCTCCGCTTACCCGGTTCGGAAGTGCAAGCAGTATGCCAGGCATTTATAACTTGACCCCTTCGGCTATCCCGTTGTATCGCAGTCAGTTGTAGGTTGGCAGGGAAATGCAAACCAGTGAAAAGGAATGCGGATGTGCAGCCGGATACAGAGGTTTACCACGCGACTGACTTCATCTACGAAACTGGAATTCTGCCGAGCGTCGGTTTTCGGTGCGGGTTCTGAATCAGGTATATCTGTTGCCTTGCGAAATGCGGGTGCTGGAACGGTCACTCCGTTTAACGGCCTGCTTCAAAGCACAGGTGGGCTACCGTTTGGCCGCTGGCTAAGGAAGAACCCGCCGCCCTCCGACGTATCGTTGAGCCCAGTACTTCTCATTCATACTGCTGATAATGACTCCCCGCGAAGTGGAGGCATGGATAAACCTGTCGTCGCCCACATAAATGCCGACATGAGAGACCTTGTTTCGCTCCGTTCTGAAAAAGACGAGGTCGCCAAAAGCAAGATGACCGTAAGGGATTTCCCGTCCCATTTTGTACTGTTCATGCACCGTGCGCGGCAGCTCAATCTCGTCAAATTGCTTGAAGACTTCACGGGCAAACAATGAGCAGTCAACACCCCGGACAAATATCGACTTCCCCCGGTACGGCTTGCCCAAATAGTCCTGAAGGATCAAGCCCAGGCGGATATAATCATTGGTGGTAAGTTTGGTGTCTGTGTGAACAACCTCCCTCAGCCTCTCCGCTCCGCCCGTCCTGTAGCGTGGATACGAAGTGCACCCGATGAGGGTTGCACATAAGACGAGTACACCGAATATATAGCACCGCATCACGTCAACTTTGGGTAGACAAGGTTCAACCGTCTTTTGTAATATATCCGACAGGAGATCAATAACACAACGATAAACAACAGGTAACCGGGGTAGAAATAGCCGGCTAGAAGGGTGAGCAACAGGATCGGAAACTTGGCCGCAAAAAGCTCAAGCTTTTCTGACTCAACGAACAAAGCTGCCAGCGTCGACAACGACGAGACCAGCGACAGACCGGCCAGAACATTTCGTTGAGACCTGGCGGCAACGTATGCGGCAAGGATCATCAACAGGAAGGCTACAAGTTTGACGGTGGTCGGTTTCAGCAGTACTGCTATTGTCCTTTTGCCGACGGCTTTATCCCCTTTCCGATCAGGCAGAGTGGTCAGCAGGTAGATAGCAGCGACGGCCAGAAAGAAGTAAATCGAGTTGTCCCAGCCCAGCAGGCCGGCGTTGTGAAGGTTCAACTGCGGCATCACGGTAAACGGCACTAAAAGCCCGAAGGTATAGGCATTTGCCAGCAGACCGGGAAACGGTCGGTCTTTAAGTCGCAGCGGTGGCGTTGAGTAGACGTATCCAAACACAAAAAACTGTAGGAAAATCACCAGTATGAGAAAGGAGTAAAAAAAAGCGCAGCCTATAGCCGCCACCGATACAACCAGATACGCTGTCATCAGCTCTTTTTTATTCAGCAGCCCGGCTTGCAGAAAGCCCAGCTTTCTATTGATTTTGTCCGAATCATAATCGTAGACCTGGTTAAGATAGTAGGCACCCGACGCCAGCAGGCTGAGGCAGGTGAGCATCCCGATGTCCGACCACTGAAAGTGACCGCCGCTAAGCTTCTGGTGATAGAAAAGCGCAACAAGATAGATTGACCAGATCGGCAGGTGCAGCATCGGCCGCGCGGCAAAAACGAAATCGAGCAGTTTCATGGATACACGAGGTGAAAGAAGGCATACATGAAAGGCGCCGCAAACAGCAGCGAATCGAAGCGATCAAGCACGCCGCCATGCCCCGGTATTATGGTCGAGGAATCTTTTATGGCCAGGGAGCGTTTCCACATCGATTCCACCAGATCACCCAACTGACCAAAAACGGAACAACCGACCGCCAGAATCAGCACTTCAATGAAACTAAGACTCTGAAATTTCCAGAAATACATAAGCGTTCCGACAGCCGCGGCGCTGACAATGCCCCCGAAAAAGCCCTCAACGGTTTTGCGCGGCGACACTGCCGGAGCCAACTGGTGTCTCCCCAGCCAAGAGCCGATCCCCATCGCTGCCGTGTCGCCGATCCAAAGTACACCAAACAGAAACAGCAGGCAGTCGCCCCCGCTGATGTCAGAAAACCCGCCGCCGACTTTGAAAACGATCGGATACAGCAGACCAACGTAAAGCACTCCCCAAACCAACCGGCTGTGACGTTTGAACAACTCCGCCGGCGGTAGCTTCCCGATAGCGAATATCATTGCCGTCACTGTGTAAAACAGTATGACGACGGCCAGTCCCAGCGCCGCACTTCCCTTCCCCGCGAAAAAGGCAGGACAGATCGATTGAAAGAAGCTGAGGTCAGCCAGAACCATGAGCAACAGCAGTGTGGTCCCAAAGCCGAGCCAGAAGATTCCCCCTTTTGGCGCATACCCTTCGTTAACTAGAAACTCGGAAATGGCCACCAGAGCGAAAAAAGAAATCATCCCCAGCAGCCACCATCCGCCCTGGTATGAGATCCACAGAATAGCAGGAATTGCTACCGCCGCCACTAAGATGCGAGTAACCAGATTCCTGCTCATTATGCGTCCTTCGCGCCCACCTTTCCGAAACGTCTTTCCCTTTTCTGGTAATCGAGAATCGCTTCAAACAGCTCGTTGGCACCGAAATCCGGCCAGAGAGTATCAATAACGTACAGCTCCGTATAACTGGTCTGCCACAGCAGGAAATTGGAGATACGCATTTCGCCCGAGGTCCTGATTAACAGGTCAGGGTCGGGAATATTGGCCGTATAAAGAAAATTAGCGAACAGTTCCTCGTTGATATCCTGCACGTCAAGCATTCCGGCCTTGACAGTATTAATAATGCCCTTGACAGCGTCCAGGATTTCAGTACGACCACCATAGTTTAAGGCCAGGATCAAAACCAGCCCCCGGTTGTTGCGGGTCTTCTCGACCGCCTCTTTCAGCGCCCTCTGACGGTCGGCCGACAGGCCGTTAATCTGCCCTACGGTAATGAGCTTGACGTCGTTTTTGATTAGCTCATTCAACTCCCGACGTGTGGTCCGCGACAACAGCGACATCAAAGCCGCTACCTCGGACTTGGGGCGCTTCCAATTTTCCACTGAAAAGGTGAACAGGGTTAGGTATTTTATCCCGATTTCCGAGGCCGCCATGACTACTTTCTTGACCGCCTTCACGCCGGCCTCGTGGCCGTACGTGCGGGGTTTATTGCGCAGCGCCGCCCAGCGGCCGTTGCCGTCCATGATAATTGCCACGTGCTGCGGAATCAATTCCGCCTGCGAAAGGACAGTCTCTTTCAAACTGGCGACATCGGTTGACATAACATTTCAAGATAAAATCACCGCCGCAGCTTAGCAAGCTCAATCAGACCGACCGTTTACAGAGGTAATGTCCGGTCTTAGAAGCAGGACAGAAGCCTCTGATATGATTTCTCAATTGTTACAATACAAAAAAGAATACCAATAATAAGAAAATAGATGCTTCGTGCGTGGCGGACACCCCAAGGTTTTCTCAAAAGGTTGAATGTCCGGTTCCAACCCCGCTTTAGGCGGGGAGAAACCCGACCTACTATGCTTATTCTACCCGGCCCATTAACTTTTCGCATAATCTCTACTTCATACGGCCAGCACCCCCAGCACAATTGAATGGAACTTCGTCTCGGCCGAATCGGAGCGAGTGCCAAGCGCCACCGGCGCTTTCCCGCCGATAAGCACGCCACCAATCTGCACCTTACCGTAAAGGGACATCGCCCGGTAGATGCCGCCGGCGGTTTCAATGTTGGGTGCCAACAGGATGTCGGCCTGCCCGGCCACCTCCGATTTGTCCAGACCTTTGGAGCGGGCGGCAAACATGTCAACGGCACAATCGAAAGAAATTGGCCCGTCGACAAAAGCGCCTTTTATCTGTCCCCGGTCGGCCATCTTGGAGAGTATCGCCGCATCGGTCGTGACCGGCATCTGGGGGTAAATTACTTCTATGGCGGCCAGGACGGCCACGCGCGGCGAACTGAGACCGATAACTCGCCGGGCAAAGGCAACGGCGTTTTGAATCAGCGCCAGCTTCTGTTTCAGATCAGGTTGAACAACAACGCCGCTGTCCGTCAATAGGAGCAGCTTATGGTAGCGCTCTGATTTTATGACTGAGATGTGACAAAGGGTCCTTCCCCCAGAGACAAACGATGCTCCCCGCTCAAACCCTAACTTCAAGAAGTCGGCTGTCGGTATTCGTCCTCCTTTCACGACCAGGTCAATCTCGCCCCGGGAGGCCATTTGCGCTACCGTTGTAACCGCTTGTTCGGGTTGAGGGATATTGACAATTCTGGCCCCGCTCAGGCTGATATTGCTCTCCGAAATCCGCTGACTAAAGACGCTCTTATTGCCCACAATGATCGGGTCGATCAGGCCATTATCCGCCGCTCGCGCAAACGCCCTGAACATAGCGCCCTCAGACGAAAGTACCAGAACCGTTCTGGGTTTCCGTCCCGATGATACTTTGTCACGAGCCCGCTCGATAAGCTTCTCAAAGGAGTTCACTTCGGGAATTACCATTCGATTGTTACCACCCACGGTCTATTTGCCTCCCTCTCCCCAGATGTCGTTTTGCGAATAGTAATCCGCCAGCACACAAGCGATAGCCAGTGATGCTTTTTTGTTTTTCACTGTGTCGGTGCGTGAGACCAGCGATACCGGTGTTTTGGCGCCAACAATCACTCCGGCAAAAACCGCCTGGGCAAACTGAATGAGTGACTTGGCCACAATGTTGCATTCTTCTATCGAATCAACGAGGAAAATATCGGCGTCACCTGCCACCGATCCGCCAACGCTATACGAATCAGCAGCCTCCCTGGAGGTTGCGACGTCAAACGTCATCGGACCCTCAATAACGATATCCGTTAACTTCTTCTTTGCCCGAGGGATGAGCAGCTTTGTATCGTCTACAGTGTGCGGTATCTTGTCAGACACGACGTTGACGGCTGCCGAGACGGCCACCTTTACCGGCGAAAGACCCAGCGCCCGGGCCACAAGGACGGCATTTTCCAGAATCTGAAATTTCATCTCGCTATCCGGCCTGACTACCATACCCCCGTCGGTGAAATTCAGGAGTTTGTGGTAGCCCGGTATGTCAAGTACCGCGCAGTGTGACAGAGTGTTTTCTCCCCGGAGACCATACTGCTTATCCAACACCACTCTAAGAAGTGTCGAGGTTGGCAGAAAACCTTTCATAATCACGTCGGCCTTTTTCTCAGAGGCCAGTTTGGCGGCATGGTGCGCCGCCTGGCCGACATCTTTGAAGTCCACTAATTCCAGACGGTTGATATTGATCTCGTTTTCGTCTGACAGTTTTCTGATCGCCTCGGTGTCACCAATCAGGACCCCGTCGACAAACCCATCAGCCTGCGCCTGCGATACGGCGTCAATCACATCTACATCTTGAGCGGCAGCAACAGCAACAGTCTTTTTGCGACCTTCTTTGGCAATGGCCGTCGCCCGCTCAATAAGCTGGTCTGAGGAATGTATGGGGGTGGCTTTCATATCTAAAGTTGCTGTTTAGCCGTTTCCCGTAACCCTTTGTATCAATACACCTTTGGTTGTTCCTGTCCGGTCAGAAAACGCTGCCCGGCGGCTGCTAACGCCTCCATTTCAAACTCACCCGGCACAACTGTCACCTTACCCAGAAAGGAGACGTGCTTCTTTATCTCGTCTATTAGGAAGGTGGAATTGGCCATCCCACCGGTTAGAACAATCACTTCGAAGTCTCCTGACAGGACAACGGCAGCGATGCCAATCTCCTTGGCAATCTGGTAGGCCATGGCATTAAAGTACAGGCGGGCTTTCTCGTCGCCGTCGGCGATCATCTTTTCCACTTCGCGCAGGTCGGCTTGCCCCAGGTAGCCTACCAGCCCCGACTTCTTGGACAACTTGTCGACCAGTTCCTTCTCGGTAAACTTACCGGAAAAACAGAGTTTCACCAGCCCGCCAATCGGAACGGCGCCGGCGCGGTCGGGCGAAAACGGTCCCATCCCCAGCAGGCCGTCGTTAACGTCGACAATGCGTCCGCCTTTTAGAGCTGCCACTGAGATACCACCTCCCATGTGCACAGCTACGAAGTTCACCTCATCCAGCCGCTTGTTGAGTTTCTCCGCTTCGCGGCGGCAGACCTCCTTGATATTGAGAGCGTGTGAGCGGCACTTCCGCTCTATTTCCGGTACGCCGCTGACCCGGGCCACGTCGGTGAAGTTGTCCACCGTGATGGGGTCCGAAATGAGCGAGGGCACACCGTACCGTTCGCCGAGATGATGCGCTATGATGGCTCCAAGGTTGGAAGCGTGATTGGAATACTGCCTCGTACGCACCGCCTTGAGCATCGCTTCGTTTATCTGATAGGAGCCGCCTTCCAATGGCTTAAGCGGCGCGCCCCGCCCGACAACGGCTTTGATCTGCTCGGGCTGAAGATTCAGGGCGTCTATCCAGGCGTTGATCCCTTCCATCCGGTAGTCGAACTGGTCGGCGACGTTGTCGAAACGGGCCAGTTCCTTCGGATCATGCCGGATGACCTCTTCGGCCAGTTGTTTTCCGCCGTCGAACAGCGCCATCTTCGTTGAGGTGGAACCGGGGTTAATAATCAACATGTGGTACGACATACTCGTTCCTACGCCTCCACCGGACTCAGTCTGATATTGCGTCCCCGCTCAAAGGCCTGAAGGTTCACCTCTACAAATCTCGCCTTCACCTTCGTTTTCAGCATCTCAATCCACAGGTCATATTCAAATGGTGCGTAGTTTGACAGCACCCCCAGCAGGATGGTGTTTACCACTCTGGGGTTGCCAAGCTCACCGGCTATCTTGTCGGCCGGGACGATTATAACTCGTTCTGCTTTTCTCTTCATCTCACCCACGGCATCTTCGGGGTAGGTGAGCTTTTTGGATGAAGTCACAATTGCCGGTACGAGCATAGTCGTGGAAACTATAGCAACACCGTCGCTCTTCATCCAATCCAGGGCGCGCAGTCCTTCGGCCTGCTCAAAGGCCATAAGCACATCCGCCTGACCGTACTGAATGGTGGGAGAGTAAACCTTGGGAGCAATCTTTACATGCGAGCTGACAACCCCGCCGCGCTGGGACATGCCGTGCACTTCCGATTTCTTTACGTCATAGCCCGACTTCATCGCCGCCTCGGAAATAATCTCGGAGGCTAAAAGCACCCCCTGTCCTCCCACGCCGACAATCAGGATATTGAGGCTCTCGTTTGCCACAGATCACCTACACTTCCACAAACTGACTTTTGAGGATGATCGCCTCGGTTGGACATATCTGAGCACACAGGGTACAGCCGGTGCACAAGGTGATGTCGATTTCAGCTTTCGGATGTCCATGCTCGTTGGTTTCAGTCGAAGCAACAATCGCCGGACAGGAGATGCGGAAACAGGCCGAGCAGCCGTTGCACAATTCCAGATCGACCACGTACGGCTCGTCCATAATCCTCTTGGGCATAAGTACGCAGGGACGCCTGGTGAGAATCACCGACGGCCCCGGCTTGGCCATTTCTTCTTTTATTGTCTTGAGCATTGCGTCGTAGTCATACGCGTCAGCTTCCCGGAAGTTTTTCACCCCCAGCGCTGTGACCAGGGTTTTGATATCGATCTCATGCGCCTTGTCACCCATCAGGGTCAACCCCGTCCCCGGATGCTGCTGGCCGCCGGTCATGGCCGTCGACCGGTTGTCGAGAATAATGATGGTCGCATTACTGTTGTTATAGACGGCGTCCATGAGACCGGTCACGCCCGAATGCAGGAAGGTCGAGTCACCGATCACAGCCACCGTCCCCTTCTTTGATCCCTTGACCTTCTCCATCCCGATGGCGCTGCCGATCGAAGCTCCCATACAGATACAGGTGTCCAGTGCATTGAGCGGCTGGAGAACGCCGAGTGTGTAACACCCGATATCGCCCGTAACCGCAACCTTTAGTTTTTTAAGCGCCATAAACGCGCCCCGATGCGGACATCCGGGACAGAGCACCGGCGGGCGGGGAAACATATCCGGCTCCGGCGCGATCGCCACAGCTTTGATCTCATCAATAACACCAGCCTCTTTCAATCCCTGCGCAACACGATAGGGAGAAAGCTCACCCAAATTGCCAAAATACTTCTTACCTTCCACCGGAAAACCGGCCGCCTTAATCTGGTCTTCGTAAAACGGCTCCAGCTCTTCGACCACGATCACTCTGTCGTGATTTCTGATAAACTCTGCGATCTTCTTAAGCGGAAGCGGGTAACTCATACCGAGCTTCAGATAATCAAACTCCGGCGCCACCTCTTTGGCATACTGGTAGGCCACGCCGCCGGAGATGATGCCGATTTTGGAACCATTCTCCTCGACAAAGTTAAGCGGCGTCTTCTCGGTGAACTGTCGCAGTTTCTCGAGGCGCTCGGTAACCACCACGTGCCGTTTGCGGGCGTTGGAGGGAATCATGACATACTTGGCCGGGTTCTTAACGAACTTCTTATCTGGACCGGAGTTAGGCTCGCTCAGCTCAACAATCCCTTTAGAATGTGAAACCCGTGTAGTCATTCGCAGCAGGACGGGGGAATCAAACATCTCCGACAGCTCAAAGGCCGTTAGTACCATATCTTTTGATTCCTGGCTGTCGGATGGTTCCAGCATCGGCACCTGAGCAAAGCGGGCGAAAAAGCGGTTATCCTGCTCATTTTGCGAGGAATGCATCTCCGGGTCGTCCGCCGAAACGACCACCAGCCCGCCGTTGACGCCGGTGTAGGCAAAAGTCATGAAGGGATCGGCGGCGACGTTCAGCCCGACATGCTTCATCGTCACCAATGCCCGGGCTCCGCCAATTGAAGCCCCGATCGCTACCTCGAACGCCACCTTCTCGTTCGGCGACCACTGCGAATACACTGACCGAAACCGCGCCGCCAGCGTCTCGAGTATTTCCGTCGAGGGCGTGCCGGGATACGACGCGGCCAGCCTCACTCCCGCTTCGTATGCTCCCCGCGCCACCGCTTCGTTGCCTGATAAAAGCTCTCTCATGGCTGTATTACGTACTTTTAACGCTCTTCCTTACTCGAAGCCGTAATACACACGTTGTGCGTGTGAATATTTTCACAACTATAGTGAACAGAGGCTGGGAGGGCAAGGGGTTTTTGGATGACTTGTTTGACCAGAGCCGGCTTTGCAACCAGGGCATCTTTTTCTGTTTTTTTTGCTTGACAAGTCCACATAGAACGTTGTATATTACAATAGGTTAACATAATGTAAGAGGTGGGGCCGTGGTGGTTGATTCTGCTAGGCGAGCGAGACGGCTCGTGAAATATCAGGTTAAACAAAACACTATCAAATTCGTTTATATATATAGAGAAGAATATAACGTGGCTATGGTGGTTTTAGCACTTAAGAGTGCGGGACCATTAGGTCCATAAGAGGTGGGTTGTATTAAATGAGACGGATAGTGGTAATGTGGGCCCTCATACTCAGCTATGGGGTGCTGGCGTCCGCCGCTCCGTTGTATGGAGGGAGCAGGGCGCAGTCAGGGCTGACGCAGGAATGCAAATCAGCGAATGCTGATGTGGGAAAGCCTGCCTGGAAAGCCGAAACGCATCATCCCCAGTCTCATAATCAGTTCGGGACGACATGGAATACCGGGCTTTTTAGTCCGGTTTTTTTTGTGCCCGGATTGAAGTTAATATCCATAATCGTGGATCGGTTTGGTCATGAGGAACCGGTTCTCAAAGGACCACCTTCCGGCAATAGGGCCTCAATACTAAAGCCCTGGATTGATGATTCCGATGATAATGGATGGAACCACGTGGACAAGTGACACGGCAGAGGAATCCATATGAAAAGAACGCAGAGGAATCCATATGAAAAACACTTAGAGGGACCCGCATGAAAAGTACTTTCCTACAGACTCTTGCTGAAGTAGATAGCTTGCTTGATAGCAGAGAATATAAGCAAGCTCTGAATGTATTGGAGAAAATAGATCTTCAGAAGATAGAAACCGAAGAAGACCGGTCAAAGTACCATTACATGTATGCCAGGTACTACCGGGGCGTGGGGAAATATGACAAGGCACTTGAGGAGATAGAGTCTACACTTACCCTCTCGAGAAAAACTGACAATCACTCTCTGTACGCAAGCCAAAAGCACCTGCTCGGCCTCATATGCATGTCCCTTGGCAAGATCACGGACGCAATTGAGGCCTATAATGAGGCGTATGTCTTCCGGAAGAGAGCTGGAGAACACGAGAAGGTCTATGGCTCTCTTGTGAATCAGGCGTTTGCCCATTTCCTGAAGGGTAACCTGCCAGTGGCGTTGAGTGTGCTCGATGACGCCTTGGAGTATGCGGAGAGATACAATGGCCCAGATGAGATTAGAGTCTGCCAGACTAACAGGTCTCGTGTCATGATTCTTTTAGGCGAGTTCGAGGTGTCCAACAAAATACTTCAGTACTACTACAGTGCCCCTGATATCGATAAACCTGACAAGGCTTTCGTCCTCCAGTCCCTGGGTATGATCAATGCATTCATGTTGGAGAAACGCGAGGCATCCAACTATCTCATCGATGCCCTGAACCTGTATAAAGAGCTGAATATGCAGCTAGAACTAGTAGTATGCTTGGAATTCCTCGGCCTCAATGAATACCTTGCTGGAAACTACGCAAAGGCCAAAGAATACTATCTGGACATCTTAGGCCGCGATGAGATAACCGCCTCCGCTCGTGCCCAGACCCTGCGCATGCTCACAGATGTCTACATCGCCGTGGGTGATTTAGACAAGGCGACCGAGACAGCAAAACAGGCCGAAGAAGCGATCAAAAAAGTAAATGAACAAATCGAGCTTGGTGCTCTTTACCGGGCCTATGGCCAGATTTATGCACACAAACGTGATCAGAGAATGGCACTGGATTATTTCCGGAAATCAATAAGACTCCAGCGAGAAACAGGCGCTCGCTACGAGCTAGCTCTGACTTATCTAACCTTTGGACGTTCCGAAACCTATAGCATGGAGCAACGCCTTCAATATCTGAGCATGGCGAGAGATCTGTTTGAAGAGATGGGGATTCCCAAGCGAGTAGAGCACATTGCTAAAGAACTGATTTCCCAACAACCTGCCAGCCCAAGAGCGCTTGGCTCCCACTCACGGCAACACGCCATTGTCCACGAACAGGTGGGGTCCCTATTCGATGCCCTACCAGAGAAACCATTGATTTCAGAAAGTGGATTAACACGGATTTTTCAAACCAGCATAGCGATTGTGGCGCTTTTGATTGTGGGTCTACTGGCTTTAGCTTTTTGGAGAGGAGCAAGCAGCGACATTGTCATCACCTCCGCAATTGCAGCTGTCCTGGGATACGAAGCATACTGTGTCGTTGCCGCCTGGATAAGACGACGTTCCAGTACAGAGCATGATTAGGGAACTATCGTGTGGACTGGGCTAGGTTATTATTTCTCCTAATTGTACTAGTCATTGTTTTCCTGTTTTTTCTTCTTCTTCAGAAACGGTTAAAACCGCGGCTCGGTCGTGCTTATGGTTTGGCGGGAAAAATCTGGACTCTGGAAAAGTGGTTTCTGCCTTCACTATCTCTTCTCATTATACTTTTCAAGATCAAAACCATGACCAGATGGTTATCTGGTGGTGAAACAAAGGATGATGTACTGGAATTCTTGTTTATTTTCTTTTGCATGTTGATTGCCTTTGTAGGTTCGGGTGTGATGATTATCGCGGCACACGTGGTTGATAGAGGGGCTCCATCCGATTAAAGCTGCAGCCTCGTGAGTCAGAAGCTCTTGTGCTTCCGCCACTGTTTTATTTAGCAGAACCTCTGCAAGTTCTGATCTACACTTGCTGGCGATTCTCATCTTCCCCCACATAGACTTGCTTGAAAAAACTGGCTCTTGGCCGACTTAAGCAGTATATATGGTAGGTCAGTTAGACTAAACCATACCCCGGTGTTTATGCAACCGGGGCTTTCGTGTTGGGAGCGAGTGCGTTGGACGAACCGGTTTACATGCAAACTAAAGTGACTATGTCACCGTCGAAGCTGGGTTTGATCCTTGAGCGATGGAACAGCTACCAGCCTGTCCTCGACCTTTACAACGCCTTGACAAGCGGGTCGAGGCCGCGGTTGACTGTAACTGGTCTGGCCGGCTCGTCGGAAGCGTTCCTTATCAAGGCCATTGCTGAAAAAGTTAACATACCCACTTTAGTCGTCACCGAAAGCTCCGACCAGGCCAGCGATCTCTATGACGACCTGACGTTCCTGATGGGCGAACGCACTGTGGGGCACTTCCCGGCGCGGCAGATACTGCCGTACGACTTTAGAGCCCCGGTGGGTGAGATCATGGGGCGACGAATTTCAACCCTGGCCGATCTCAACGATAACTCTCTCTCGGTAGTTATCTGTCCCATACGAGCCCTGCTTGAGCCGACTATTGCCCGTGATTACCTGCAAGCGGGCCGTATTGATTTGCGGCAGGGCAAAGAAGCCGACCTTGAGGATCTGGTCAGCCGCCTTGTAAGGTTGGGATTTCGGCGGGTGCCGGTGGTGGAGGAGGTGGGTGATTTCGCTCTGCGCGGCGGCCTGGTGGACTTCTTCACGCCCGGTTCGAAAGCTCCGGTGCGCGTGGAGTTCTTCGGCGATGAGGTCGATACCATTCGTCAATTTGATGTCTCCACCCAGCGTACGATAAAGAAAGTAGACGCCGTTTCCCTACTGCCCAAGCGGGAGGTGCCTATCACCCAGCAGACACTGGAACAATACCTGAGCAAGCTGCCGGAAGAGGATGCTGACCATATTAGATCCCGCTACCTGAACGACCCGGAGCTTCCCGGATTGGAGTGGCTGTCGGTCCTTTTTGGTATGGAGCAGGGTTTCCTGCTGGATTATTTCGCCACCGATGGAATCGTCTTCATGCAGGGAGAAGGAACACTCAAAGCCGAAGCCGACTCGATTCTTGACGAAGCCGGAGCCCTCCATGAACGATTGAAACAACGCCTTGCCAGTCTCCCCACTCCCGACCGGTACTACCACCTGCCTGAGAAAGTATTCGCCCAGCTCGAACGGTACCGGATAATCGACAAGGTTCCGTTTCGAGGAGGGCGCAAGGACATCATCGATTTTGCCTGCCAGCCCCATCCCTCCTTCGGTTCAAGGCTGGACCTTCTCATCCAGACCACCAGCGAATATGACGCCGCAGGGATCAATTACTTTATTGCCACCGACACCAAAGGCCAGGCGGCCCGGCTCGATGAGTTGATTGGCGAAAGGGTCGGCGTTGAAAACACCCCGCTTATCGAAACGGCTGATCTCAAGGGGGGATTCGTTTGTCGGCAGGGTCAGTTTGCAATCCTGACCGACCACGAGATTTTCAGTCGTTATCATCGGCGGGTGCGAAAGAAGAGATTCAAGGAAGGCGTCGCAATTTCCGATTACTCCAACCTTGCCAAGGGCGACCACGTGGTCCACACCGCCTATGGTATCGCCCGCTATCTTGGTCTGGAGACGATCACGGTGGACAACCGCAACCGCGACTGCCTGCTGTTGCAGTACGCTGAAAACGACCGTCTGTACGTGCCGATTGAGGAATTCAACCAGGTGTCCAAGTATTCAGGGAAAGATACCGCCCCGGCTCTCACTCGCCTTGGCGGCCCCGGATGGGAGAAGCTCAAGAAGAAAACAAAGAAGGCCATTGCCGACATGGCCGCCGATCTGATAAAGCTGTACGCTGAGCGCAAGATAAAATCCGGTTACTCATTTGGCGAAGATACTGTCTGGCTAAAACAGCTCGAGGCATCTTTTGCCTACGAAGAAACCCCCGACCAGTCCAAGGCCATAAACGATGTCAAGTATGACATGGTCGAGGACAAGCCGATGGACCGGTTGATCTGCGGCGACGTCGGTTACGGCAAGACGGAGGTGGCGGTCCGAGCGGCGTTCAAGGCAATCGAACAAGGTAAACAGGTGGCAGTGTTGGTGCCGACCACGGTCCTGGCGCAGCAGCACTTTCACACCTTTTCCGAACGGTTGAGTGAACTCCCCGTCAACATTGAAATGCTCTCCCGCTTCCGCACCCGCAAGCGGCAGCTTGAAATCGTGGAGGATTTGGCGGGCGGAAAACTTGACCTGGTCATCGGGACACACCGGCTGCTGTCCAAGGATGTCTTGTTCAAGGACCTTGGGCTTCTCGTTGTAGATGAAGAGCATCGCTTCGGCGTCAGGCACAAGGAGAAGTTGCGTCAGCTTAAGACCACCGTTGACACGCTCTCTATGTCCGCCACGCCCATACCGCGCACGATGCAGATGTCGATGATGGGCGTGCGGGATATGAGCCTGATTCACACCTCTCCCAAGGACCGTCTGCCGATTATCACCGAAATTGTCGAATTCGATCCGGCCATTATCGCTACTGCCATTCTGCGGGAGATTGACCGGGGCGGCCAGGTCTTTTTTGTGCACAACCGAGTGCAGACAATTGAGTCAATGTATCGCTACCTGAAGAAAATCGTGCCACAGGCGGAGATTGCCGTTGCCCACGGACAGATGCACGAGCGATCGCTCGAAGGTATCATGCTTGCCTTTCTCGCCCAGCGGTACAACGTCCTGCTGTGCACCGCGATCATCGAATCGGGTCTTGACATTCCCACTGTCAACACCATGCTCATCAACCGTGCTGACCGCTTTGGGTTGGCGCAGTTGTACCAGTTGCGTGGGCGGGTTGGACGCAGCGCTACGCGGGCTTATGCCTACCTGCTCACCCCTCCCATGAAAACCCTCAAGGCTGATGCCATCAAACGATTGCGCGCCCTGGAGGCCCACTCCGACTTAGGCTCCGGATTTGCGCTGGCCATGCGTGATCTTGAAATTCGCGGCGCCGGGACGGTTCTGGGAGCAAGACAGTCGGGGTTTATCGAAGAGATAGGCTTCGATCTGTACAACAGACTTCTTGAGGAAGCCGTCGCCGAGCTGAAGGGAGAAGAAATCAAGCGGCTGCCGGAAACCAAGCTGGAGCTGGACATGGAGATTCATCTGAGCGACAGATACGTTACCGACCGCCACCAAAAAGTCGACATCTACCGCCGCTTGGCCAACGCCCGCTCTCTGGACGATGTGGAAAGGATCCGAGACGAAGTGACGGACCGTTTCGGCAAACAGCCCCAATCGGCGGTCAACCTCTTTGACGCCGCTGCCGTCAAGGTTTCCGCCGCCGCGCTGGAGATTGAAAAGGTGACATTGCGCAGCGGTATAGCGAACCTCTTCTTCAAAGAAGGAAGGCAACTCTCACGCACCGAGGTTGAGGCCTTCCGCAAGGCCACCGATCGTCCGCTGGAGTTCTCCCTAGTGGGCCGGTCACAAGTGACCATTGATCTGAGCCAGGTTTCAGAAATCGAACGGCTGCCCCATTTGCGAGGGGTGTTGGGGAAAATCTCGTAGGGCGGAAGCCCTTGTACTTCTGCCGTTTCTACAGTCGGCAGAACCGCTATGGTTCCGCCCTACTCTTGTTTCTCACGCCCAGTACCCCACAAAAACCATAGGCCAAAAAGGCCTGCGCCCACCACCAATACCATGGCTGCCATCCGCATTAGATCACTCATTATACTACCTCCTTAAGGATAGAGGCTCTACCTCTACCCAGCTTTGAGATCATGGTATTTCATACGAAGAATAGAATGCGGAGTTTCGGCTACGGAGCTGAAAGGTGGGCCACCCAGCCGATTTCGCGAATGAACCACCATCTGATCACGGTGCCAACAATATTCGCTGAACAATAACGGATACGCGCAAAACAAGAGGTTTTTCTACAAGCCCCAGAGGCTGTGGGCGACCCGGCCACGTGGTGCGGGTTCTGAAATGAGCATAGCTCAGGGAGTGTCGGATTCACAGGGGATCCGACCTACTGCTACTTAAATGGGTTTGTTTGGTAATTTTTTAATTTTGCTCTATAGGTCGTGTCTCCGAGGGCTGAAGGTGGAAAAGGCAGCGATCGTCTTGCAGGCGTCGCAATTGCGTGATAGCCCGATTATGCTGACGCTCGATGGCATATTGGTAGCGGAAGATTCTGAAAGCACCTAAAGAGGAAGATAGAACACAAGACCGGCGGCAGTGGGCGACAGCTATTTTCTCCGCCAGCGTAGCTTCCAGGGCGCCAAACGATTTGAGTTCGATGGTTAGCGAGCCGCGATCAGAGGCTTGTCCCCGACCTTGATCGGGGATCGCGGCCACACCATCAGTGGGCGTCGGAGTGCTGGTAAAGCGCTGTGCGTTGCGCGGTTTGGCCTCGAGCTGCTTCGGGCTATTGCCTGACATACATATGCCTTTCTGTTACTAAAGGCGCGAGGCGGTAATCAGCAGCGGATTCATTGCGAATTTGCATAGGACTCAAGAACCCACCTGAAAGGTGGGCCACCAACGATTTAGATATCAGGCAACTCAGTCATACCAGACATCTTGGAGTTGCTTCAGGCAGAATCTAAGATTCGGTTTATCACGGGTAGTGCCGAAAGTAAACAACGGGGATATGACTTCTTTGATTCGATCTTCTGAGATTTCAATAGCTAAACCCGATCCTGCTTCCTTCTCCCATGTGCTTATTTTCCCCTCAAGTACCGCTTGGAATAGACAGTATCTGGGCATGTTGGCAAATTTTACATCTATCTCATATTTAGCAACGTGCTTTTCCGCATCTTTTTGTGTGATGCAGGCTGGGCAAGTTGTCAACATTTCGCGGCGCTTTTTTCTCCCAGCCATCCCAAGGGCTGGATAGACATGTTCGATCTGTGACCTTACAAATAGTAGCCCTTCATAAGCAATATCTGTCGGATCGTCCTTCCTGTATATTTGTCCCCCCACTCTATCAACCTCGGAATCATACGGCCATACCCGCTTGAAGCGATTTTTCCAAGGCATAATACGTATACTGTGGGTATTAAACACTTCACTCGGAACTTGGTGTCTTTCCAAGCTTGCTCTCGGAATCGCACTAACTTCAATCTCCCCCCTGAATGCTTTTACTGCCAAACCGTCTTCAATTGTTGCCTTTGTTACGTACGGATTCTCTGAATTGAGAGCAATATATTGCACGACCTCCCCTGGTGCCATGTGGTGCGAATGTGATGTAGATAATATCAACAATCTTGTTCTTTCTGAAATAACTATTTGTCGGCGGTACTTGTCAATGATTGCTTGCTGTTCATGGAATACTTTTGACGGTGCCGTGAACAAATTTCCGAGAAACCTAAAGATCACTACCATGAAGAGTCCTATGACTATCAGGAGGATCATACCTGCGTCATGAAAGAAGTCGTCGGCTCCATATAAAACAATGGTGATAATTATGGATAGAATGGCGGGAACAAGATAACCCTTCACAATTCCCCTCCAGTCTTTTGTGAGAACTGGCCGGAGACGTTTCGCGGAGTCTTTAACAGTCCACCAAAAATGCCTGCGCGAAGAAAAGGTGTTATCCATATTACTCTGGCTTGCTTCCGAAGTATTTCAAGAATATGCATTTTCTGTATCCCTGTCAATTTTTTAGCATTAAAAGGAATACTGTCCGTGCACAACATTTGTGCAATTATTCAAATTAGGACAGTACCACCCCCCTATCTTAATAAAATACAGTGAAAAACAAAAAAAGACTTGACAATAATACTATTATACTATAAGATATAAGACAAAACAGCAAAACACAAGGAGAAATATCATGGGAAGAGAGAAACTGATGTCGTTTGAGTTTTTTCCGAGACTTCAAAACAAAGAGGATTTTTTTGAAAAGATTAGTCAGCAGACAGACGCTACGAGGAGAATAATCAATCAATATCTATTGCTATGCCTTTTTTCGTTTCTGTATGGAATCGTTATGGGAAGTTACCATGGTTTCCTGCAGGCGCTGGCGTCCGGGGTGAAAGTTTCCGTCATGTTTTCTCTGGTGTTGCTCATCTGCTTTCCGGCGTTTTTCATAATTCAATTCGTGCTCGGGTCAAAGCTCAAACTGTATCAAATGATTTCCATTATCCTGTCGGGATTTGTTTTGACTACGGCCATAATGGTATCGTTTGCCCCCATTGTGATAATCTTTCTACTCACGGGAAGTAACTACTACTTTTTGCAGCTTTTGCATATTTTGATATTTCTTCTTTCGGGCTTTTTCGGGATGAAAACAATCATAGACGCCCTGAAATATTCGTGCGAAAAAAAGAACGTTTATCCCCAGATAGGGGTGGTGGTATTTCGGTTCTGGGTGGTGATCCTGGCCTTTGTCGGTATCCAGTTGGCCTGGAATCTAAGACCGTTTTTGGGAGATAGAGGACAGCCATTTGAGCTTTTCAGAGAATATGAAGGTAATTTCTACGCGGCCTTGATCTACTCAGGGAAACAACTGCTGAGTCCGGAGGATAAGAATGTCAAAGACAAAAATGTTGATGACCCAAATGTGGTTGAGAACGAGTATATAATAGACGACAGCACCTACCATGATTCCGTATTGGAATTCTTCATGAATCGAGACAGGTAAGGAGAATGAAATTGAAGACCGACATCATGACCCTGGAAGAAGTGGCTGCCTATCTCAAGTTGAAACCGCAGACCATTTACACCTGGGCACAGGAAAAAAGAATCCCAGCCGCTAAGCTTGGAAAAGAGTGGCGCTTTAGAAAATCAATTATAGATGAATGGTATATTCAGCATATCGATGAGAAGTTTCGCAAAGTCATAGATAATTGGAAGACGAAACAAGAAGCCGATGATGAGTTGAGCTCGTAGCAAGCAGATTCAGATCGTTTTGAAAACCTACATTATGTTGAGATAAAAGCTACTCCAATGGCAAATCTTCAAAAGCCGTCGCTCTATTTTTACCTGGGGCTGGCTGCAATCATTGCCGGCTTTGTCTGCCTGCGTACGCCGCCGGTCGATGGCGTCTGGACGCTCACAATTGCGCCGGTACTGTTGGTTCTGGGGTTTGTTGTGTTGGTTCCGTATGGGCTGTGGCCGCGAAGTCGACAGGATTCATCCCGCCCGGACTATCCTGCGGATGGAAAAGCCGTTACGATAACCAACCTCGTCGGCCTGGGTGTCTTTGTTTCCTCCCTGATAATCTACTTTCTGACTCTGTGGCCGGGCCCCGGTTGGTGGGACAGTGGCGATTATATTACTTGCTCTTACACACTTGGCGTAACAAGTCCGCCGGGGTCAATCCTGTTGCAGCTTTTAGGGAAGCTGGCTTCGTTTTTTACCGTCATCTCCTCCCCTGCCGTGAGGATAAACGGTTTCATAGCGGTTATTTCGGCGTTGTCAGCAACGGTTGTCTACTTGACGACCGTTCGCTTGCTCCAGACATTTGACCGTTGGGAGAGAAACGCATCGCATAGCGCTCTGATCGGTGGTGTTCTGGCGGCGTTGACTTTGGCCTTTACCGAAAGCGTCTGGGGTAAAGCCACCTTTACCAACCCGTATGCGCTATCTCTGTTATCCGGTTCTCTGATGATTTATCTGGCCGTTCGCTGGTGGGAAAACCCGGATGCCACAGGGGCGGGAAACTTTCTTCTTTTGGCGGCTTTCCTTTTCGGTCTCGATATGAGCGTGCACCGCAGCAACCTTCTTCTGGTTCCTGCTTTCTTTCTTCTGGTTATTCTGAGAAGGCCCAGGGCGTTCCTCGACTTCCGGTTCTGGACAGCAGGGATTTTGCTTTTCATCTTGGGTCTGTCGCTTCAGTTGACCAACATGTTCCGCGCCCAGCTCGATCCGGCGATAAACCTGGGCAACCCGGACAGCTTGCGTGGCCTATGGAATTACCTGACAATGAGCCAGTTTGGGATCAAAACCTTCGGTTCTGACCTGCTGCAGCGCAAAGGACCGTTCTGGGATTACCAGATCAAAGAGATGTATCTGCGCTATTTTGGCTGGAATTTTGTTGGGATGGACAATCAGGGGGTTGGTGTCAAGTGGACGGGGCTTTGGGGTCTCCCAGCCATCGCCGGTATTGCCGGTCTGGTGTACCATTTTGCACGCAGGAGAAAACAGGCGCTGTTCTTGTTAGTCGCGTTCTTTCTGGCAAGTTTAGGAGCGATCTTTTATTTGAACGTCCCGGCCGGTTTTTTTCGGGAGATGGACCGCCATTTTCTTGTATCATTCATGCTGTTTTCGATCTGGATAGGCATCGGCAGCTACGCCGTTCTGAGGTTGGTATCCCGCGTATTTGCCAATCGTTCGGCTGCTGTTTGGATTTTGGCTGGTATATTGCTTATCGCACTGCCTGCCAACATCCTCCTTGCCAATTGGTCCAATAATAATCAGAGCTCTAACCACACCAGTTACAACTTCGGCTACAATCTCCTTGAAACCTGCGAGCCGGATGCGATTTTGATTACGGCCGGAGATAGTGACACGTTTCTATCGTGGTACCTGCAAATGATAGAAGGCGTCAGGCCTGACGTGACTGTCTTGAATCTGCCGTTGCTAAACACCAGTTGGTACCTTCGGACTACCCTCTCCTACCATCCCGACCTTCCCTGGATGCTAAACGAAGATTCATTGAAGGATCTGAGAATAATACCCTGGGAAACCGACACCGTGGTGATTATCGGTTCCGA
>Ga0209986_10000666_pt1 | contig 33746 bp, 33 predicted proteins | sample BlataG_FD_183168 | JGI IMG/M metagenome (GOLD analysis project Ga0209986, IMG submission 183168) | Deep subsurface microbial communities from Black Sea to uncover new lineages of life (NeLLi) - Black_00105 metaG (SPAdes) (version 2) | ecosystem: Environmental > Aquatic > Marine > Oceanic >...
CCGCTAGCCACCCCCCCCCCCGCGCGCCCTCCCGGGACCATCCCCCCCGAGCACCCGTTCGAGGGACCCATCCAGGGCTCGCTCTCTCATCTCTCGCATTTATATAAATAAATGTCCTACTAAAACAGGCATGATGTCCCCTCTCGAACCCCTCTGGCACCTGCGCAACCCCCTCTCGACATCCACTTTGGGAGAAGGGGTCCAGACCTTGACACCCCATCGCCGGGGTTGGCCTCGAGACCCGGCGGCGGGTCTCGGCAGAGGAAATCCCCATGAAAGAGATTGGAGGGACCTCTACGTGCAAATACAGGGCCTTTACGGGCATTTTTGAGACCGCTGGGGGTGCGCTTGTGACCTTTTTCCCGCCACCTTTTTGCCGGGCTGGGAGAGGCCCTGTATAGGGAAACTGCCCCTCGCTCGATGGTTGGCGGCCCCCACCCCGAGAAGAAACACACGAGTGCCTTTTGCACACCGGGTTTCAAACATGCTCTCGAAAGAGAGACACGGCACAACAAAGGCATACATACGGGGAGGCGTACCTCGAAGCGCTCCTCGGGCTCTCCGCGGGGAGGACATCTCTGCCCCTTTACAGGGGAAACGTGGAAAGGCGGTTGGACAAAAAGCCTGGAGGTGTTTCTGTACGTTGTGCTGTATGGGTGGCTGGGGGACGTTTTCTATGGGGCTCCGTACGGCTGTCCTTCTGGAGAAAAACCCCTGAGGACCCTCTTGACACTCGGGAGGGAAAGTACACAACACACACCTTCCAGAGATCATATATCCAGTGCCAGGTGGGTTTCAAAAGTGCCCAGAGAGGGCCTCTCGAGCCTCATAGAGGCGGTCGGCGGTCTCAATCCTCCCGATGGGGAGAGCCTTTTCAACACTCTGGAGGCCGCGCTCCAGAGGGACCTGGAGGACACGGTCCTCATCATGCACTCACTGCTCTGGGAGCGTATGAGACACCCCACCCTCTCTGAGTATTCACGAGCAGACACTCTCCACGAGTGTCCAGTATCATGTCTTCTGGACACTGCTGAGACCCATACGAGACGAGATTCTTGATACTCTTCCCCACGATGGTGTCCTCAACAAGTATGACTTTTTTTTCCTGGTAGTACTGGAAACGATCCATGAGAATAGACCTCCAGAGACCACCATGAGAGACTCTTCGAGACGTGCCTGTATACAGAAATACAACTCTGGGGAGCGTCTGCTCGTAGAAGCTCTCTGCCCTCTATTGAGTGTACCCCCTTTTCTAGGGGAGGCCACAGGCCCTCTTTTGAGAGAGCATACGTCGGCAAAAGACATGAAAAAACAAAAGTGTGGCCTCGAAAACCCACCGCCAAAAAAAAACCCCCGAGACGGTCTCCCGAGCCGAGGAAAGTGCCCGGAGGGGCCCTCCAGAGCCCCGTAGAGGCCCCTTGGACACCCGCCGTGGGGAATGAGCACCGGGGGGGACCGTTTGGACGCTTCCAGACCCCCCTTCTATAAAAAAAGGTGTTTAGCAACACAAAAAGGGGTCTCCGGGGAGGGCCCCTGCCCACACCTCCCGGTGGACCCCACTCGAGTACCCCCTCCCCAGAGGGATGGGGGGTCTAGCGGGCGCCTGCCTTGATCGCGGGCACCTCCTCAAAAGTGTGAAACGCCGGTGGACTTGGCAATGTCCACTCCAAACTCATCTCGGGATGGCCCAGGGGTGTCCAGGGACTCGCTGGAGCGGGCTCCCCATGGGTCAGGGCATCCCAGACCACGTAGAAAAACCAGACCGCGCTCAACACTGCCAGATAGCTTCCAAGACTGGCAATGCCATTCCACCCTGCAAAGGCATCGGGATAGTCCGGGATACGACGGGGCATCCCTGCATAGCCCAGAAAGTGCATTGGAAAAAACGTGAGATTGGCCCCGATAAAAAACGTCCAAAAGTGGATTTGGGCAAAGGTTTCATTGTACTGGCGCCCGGTGATCTTGCCAAACCAATAGTAGAGGCCGGCAAACATCCCAAACACCGCCCCCATGCTGAGGACATAGTGAAAGTGGGCAACCACAAAATAGGTGTCGTGAAAGGCGATATCCAAGCCCCCGTTGGCCAGGAGGACGCCGGTAAAGCCGCCCACCGTAAAGAGAAAGAGAAACCCCACTGCAAACAACATTGGCGTCTGGAACACAATCCGTCCACCCCACATCGTGGCCAACCAGCTAAAGATTTTAATGCCCGTTGGGACCGCAATAATCATGGTGGCCGCGGTGAAATAGGCGCGCGTGTCGATGTCCAGCCCCACCGTATACATGTGGTGGGCCCACACGATAAACCCCAAAATCCCGATGCTACACATGGCATACACCATGCCCAGATAGCCAAACACCGGTTTGCGACTAAACGTGCTCACCACATGGCTGACAATCCCAAAGGCGGGCAAGATCAGGATATAGACTTCGGGGTGGCCGAAAAACCAGAACAGGTGCTGGTACAGGATAGGGTCACCACCCCCCGCTGGGTCGAAAAACGTGGTGTTAAAGTTTCGGTCGGTCAACAACATGGTGATGCCACCGGCCAACACCGGCAGGCTCAACACCAACAACCAGGCCGTGAGAAACACCGCCCACACAAACAGGGGCAGGCGGTGCATCGACATGCCTGGCGCACGCATGTTAAACACGGTGGTGATAAAGTTGATGCTGCCCAGGATACTGCTTGCCCCCGACAGGTGGAGGCTAAAGATCGCGAGGTCAACACTGCCCCCGCTGTGGCTCGCGACACTCGACAGGGGCGGATACACCGTCCACCCGGTGCCGGCACCAACCTCGACCAGGGCGCTGGACAGGAGCAGGAGCAGGCTTGGTGGCAACAGCCAAAAGCTGATGTTGTTGAGGCGTGGAAACGCCATATCCGGCGCCCCAATCATGATGGGCAAAAACCAGTTGCCAAACCCACCCATCAGGACGGGCATCACCATGAAAAAGATCATCAAAAAGGCATGAGCGGTGATGATCACGTTGTAGAGCTGGTGATTGCCCCCCAGGAATTGGTTGCCAGGGGCGGCCAATTCCAAACGGATCAAGAGGCTAAACGTGGTCCCCAACACGCCGCTCAAGGCACCAAAAATCAGGTACAGTGTCCCGATGTCCTTGTGGTTGGTGGAATACACCCATCGACGCAGAAAACTCTGGCTGCGAGAGAGGAGAGAGGTCATAGCAGAAAAAAAGGGGCACCGCCATGGAGGCGCGGGCTCCCGCCCGCGGGCACCCCCCCCGCGAGGGGAGGGGGATGCCTAGGCTCCATGGAGGGCAATGGCGCCCAAGGCTGGGCGCAGGAGCTGGAGCACCGGGGCGGGATACACCCCCATCCAGACCACCCCTGCCGCCAGGGGCAGCAAGGTCATGGCCTCTCGACGGTTGAGATCCGCCAGAGTGGCCAGGTACTGGGGCTTGGCCAGGCCATAGACCAGCCGGTTGGCCAGCCACAGGGCATAGGCTGCCCCCAACACCATCCCGCTCGCCGCCACCACGGCCACCAATGTGTGGTCCGCGTAGAGGCCCACCACCACCAAAAATTCCCCCACAAAGCTCGCGGTGCCCGGAAACCCAATGTTGGCCATGGTAAAGAAAATCCAGGCCAGGGCAAACAGGGGCATGCCACGGGACAACCCCCCGTAATAGCGCAGGAGACGCGTTTTGTGGCGGTCATAGAGCACACCCACACAGAGAAACAGGGCGGGACTCACCAACCCGTGAGCCACCATCAGGAGGGCGCCACCCTCCAGTCCACGGGGGTCCAGGCTGATCAATCCCAGGGTGGCCAGATTTATGTGGGCCACACTGCTGTAGGCAATCGCCTTTTTCAAGTCCACTTGGCGCAGGGTTGCCAGACTGGTGTAGACCACCGCCGCCCCACCCAAGACATAGACCAGAGGGGTAAAATAGACGGTGCCAAGGGGAAAAAGGGTAAAGCTCCAGCGCAGAAAGCCATACCCACCCAACTTGAGGAGCACCCCCGCCAAGACCACGCTGCCTGCGGTGGGCGCCTCCACATGGGCTTCGGGCAACCACAGGTGCACGGGCACCATCGGGGTTTTCACCGCAAAGCTGAGAAACAGGGCCGCCCACAGGAGGGCTTCCCGTTCCGGCGACCAGGCCGTCGTGGCGAGCAGATCGTAGCTGGTGGAGCCCGCACCCCACGCCATCAGGAGCAGGGCCAACAACATCAGCACACTGCCCCCCAACGTGTAGAGAAACAGTTGATAGGCGGCGCGAATTTTACGGGCGCGGCTGCCCCACACCCCAATAATCACAAACATGGGCACCAGCACGCTCTCAAAAAACACATAGAACAAGAGCAGGTCCCGCGTGACAAACACGAGAAACACCAAGACCTCCAAGAGGAGAAACAAGGCCACATACGCATGCACACGCGAGTGCACCGCCCCCCATCCCGCCAGGAGACACACCGGCGTGAGAAAGGCGGTCAGCACCACCAGCGCGAGGCCCAAGCCATCCACCCCCAAGGTGGTGTCCAAGAGACTCCACCCGCCGGCAACGTCGGCGCCGCCACGCAGGTCCACAATGTATTGCCAGCTCGCGGTGGAGGTGTCAAACCCCACCCAGAGCACCAAACTCCACAGCCAGGTGGCCACGGCCACCCAGAGACCCATGACACGAGCCATGTCGGGGCGGCGTTGTGGCACCAGGAGCACAGCCACGGCCCCGCAGAGGGGGAGCAGGAGGAGTGTCAAGAGGGGTTGTCCAAACATAGAGTGTCAAGAGGAAAAAACGGGATGTTTCGCCAATCGCCAGGCGGCGCGAGCACTAGGCACGTCCACCCTCTCGCCAGTCGAGGCCGGGGGCGGCGACCAGGAAGACCAGGGCCACATCCGCAAGGGGCAGGGGCGTCCAGGTGGACGCGGTTGCGATCAGCAGCACGCCGGCCAGCCCCGACACCATCACCAGGGCATAGTGTGACACCAAGCCCGTCTGGAGCGCCGCCGTCTGCCCCGCAAGGTGTGGTGCCAGGCGGGCCACCGCGAGGGGGCCGAGGTGCTCAAAGGCGCCGCGATCCAGGAGACGCGTGGCACCCTGATGCCCCCACAGGTGGGCCGGACTCGCCAACCAGTCGTTGTAGACCTTGTCCACCAACCAGCGCCCATTGAAAAACACATAGAGGGCACGTCCGAGACGGGAGCGTTTCAGGCGATAGCTTGTGGTGACACCCGGTCCACACAGGAGCAGGGCCAGCAGAAAGCCCGCCAGGGCTGCCCCCAGGGGCAAGAGTTTCACCAGTTGGGGTGTCCACTCTGCCTCGATCAACAAACTATGGGCCGGGGCGGTGTAGAGGCTGCCACGCCAAAAAGGACTGCCCGCCCCAATCATGGCGTCGCGGGCCAGATACCCCACCACCACGCTGAGGGGCGCGAGCATCACGAGGCTGGCAACCAGTCGAGGGGCCGATTCATGCACGCCAGCCGCCAAGGGGCGTGGCGCACGTGGGGTGCCCCAAAAGCAGAGCAGCGCCAGTCGCCAGCTGTAGTAGCTGGTCAGGGCCACACACAGGGCGCCCAGGAGGTAGCCTGTGGCCGCTGGCACGGTGTAGCCCGCACCGGCGACCTCCAAAATCACGTCCTTGCTGTAAAACCCCGCCAACCAGGGCATGCCCACCAGCGCCATGGTGCCAGTGGTTATCGCGCTTGCGGTCAGGGGCAGCACGCGGGCAAGACCACCCATGCGGCGCAGATCCTGTTCATCCCCCAGGGCGTGGATCACGCTGCCGGCCCCGAGAAACAGGAGGGCTTTAAAACAGGCGTGGGTGGCCAGATGAAACACCGCCACCCCATAGGCGCCCAGGCCACACGCCAAGACCATATAGCCCAACTGGCTGGCCGTGCTGTAGGCAATCACCCGTTTCAGGTCGTTTTGCACACAGGCCGTTGTGGCAGCAAACACACAGGTCGCGACCCCCACCAGTGCCACGACAGCGCCGGCGCCCGGTGCCCATTCCAAGAGTGGACTCATACGCGCCAGGAGATACACGCCTGCGGTCACCATGGTGGCGGCATGAATCAAGGCACTCACCGGCGTCGGGCCCTCCATGGCATCGGGCAGCCAGGTGTGGAGGCCCAATTGCGCGCTTTTTCCAACCGCCCCCACAAACAGGAGGAGGCCTGCCAGAGAGAGCGTGGGCACCGGATACCCACACAGGACGGTCTGGGCCTCGGGCAGGTGGCCCGCCAGGGCCCACACCGTGATGTAGTCGACGCTTCCCGTGGCCGTCCACAGGAGCGCGATGCCCAGGGCAAGGCCAACGTCACCCACGCGATTGACCAGCATGGCTTTGATGCTGGCGCGGTTGGCAGCGGGGCGTGTGGTCCAGAAGTTGATCAGCAGATAACTCGCCAGACCCACGCCTTCCCATCCAAGAAACAACTCCACAAAATTATCCCCGGTGATCAAGACCACCATCGCGGCCGTAAAGAGGCTGAGATAGCTTATAAACCGCGGCAGGTGGGGGTCCGCCTCCATATAGCTGGTGCTGTACAGGTGGACCAGGGTGCTGATCCCGGTCACCACCACCGCCATCACGGCGGTCAGGGTGTCCAGGGACAGGCTCCAGTGGGCATCAAACACCCCGGTGGCCATCCAGGGCCCCAGGTCCACGTGGACGCGGCTGCCCGCGAGCCCAATCTCGTAGAGCGCGAGCAGGGAGACGCCAAAGGCGGCCAGGGTGGTGACGGTGGTGACCAGCCCAGCACCACGCCGGCCTACCCATCGACCTGCCAGTCCTGCCACAAGGGCGCCACAGAGGGGAAACACAAACAGCAACACGTACATACAAAAACAGAGGAGCCAAAAAAAGGGGGACACACCCTACAGGAGTCGAACCTGTCACGGCCAAATTAGAAGTTTGGTGCCCCCATCCGCAGGGCCTAGGGTGTGAGATGGGCCAGATGGTTTGCACAATCCCACACCAATGGCGAGGAGAAGGTCTGGCCCTTTTGCCATCCCTGAGGGGGGGCGGCTCCGGCGCCCTCGGGGCCGGTGGACAACCACTGGTCTCGTTTTTTCCGTTGGGGGGGCGGGGCCTGTTTCTGGGAGCACCGGCACCTCTAGGGTTTTTGTACCCGTCAAGAAACTCTACTGGTAGCTCTCCGTGGGGGGGTGTTTCTGAAAAGATCGTCGGAGACCACGCCCTCCGCAAAAGGGGCACCCCGGCGGTCCTCGCCGAGCATCCCAATGGGCGCCCGATCGACCAGCTGTGGGCCAAGAACAGTGAGAACAGCCCCCGCCACCCCCCCCGGGGGGGTGAAAACGGGGTACACAGCCCCGCTCGCGAGGGTGGGCTCGCGAGCACCCGCATCCACCGGAAACACGCCTTTCCGGCGTGTCCAGCGCCACGCCCCTTCTACACCTCCCGGGGGGCGTGGCGCGTGTTTGGCGGAAGCCACACCCAGCTGGGAATACCCAGGAGGCGCTGGCCCCAATAGGCCTGTCGAGCACCGGCCAGACTCCAGTGATACCAGACCACCTCGAGACCAACCAAAAGCATCGTCCACGCGGCCACGCGGTGGCACAGGCCGGTTGGGACAAACCCATAGCCCAGGAGCAGCACCATCCAGAGGCCCAGACGGCGTGCCCCCCGCAGGCGGCGGGGGGTCCACCCTCCTGCATAGCCCAGCCAAAACAGTGCCCCGGGAAGGGCACGGGCAAGGACCGTGCCCCACAGGGTGGCCACGGCCAGCGCCACCGCATTTGACAGGCGCACCCCCCCCATGGTGCCACCAACAGCAAGGTCTCCAGGCAGAGATTCCAGAGCCAAAAGGGCCAAGGCCTCTGCCACCCAGGGCCACACCAGGGCGGTGGCCACGTAGAGGTGCACTGGGCCAGACAGTGCCCACCACAGCACACTGCGGGTCCATTCCAGGCGAGCTGGTGCCCCGAGCATCCCTGCCACCCCTGCCCACAGATGGTAACAGGCGGGGAGAAACACCCCTGCCAGGGCGTAGAGCACTGCCAGGCGCTCTCCTGCCCGAATGGGTTCTCCAAGATCCACGGTGGTCAAGAACGCCCCCGGCACGCCGGCGGCGGGCAGCGCATAGAGGGTCACCAGGCGGTCGCTTTGGAGATCGACAACGGCATAGACCAGGGCGCCTGCTAGGAGGAGATAGCCCAGGCGGGCCAGGACTTCCCGCGCCCATTGGCGACCCGTTCCCGCGAGCACCCGCACCACCCGCATCAAGCGCGAGGGGTGGAGGCCCCCTGTGGGCATGCTAGAGAGGGGGGCTGAGCAGTCCCCTCGGGGTGTGGAAAAGCGTGTCATACATGGAAAAAAGGGGTTGGGGTTGTCCCATCGGGACTGTTTGCGAGATAAAAGGCCAAGAGCGACCCCACCGCCAAGGGCAACGCCAACCCCGTCCACCCCGGCGCACGGTCCGGAGACGTTGAGCCTCCATCGAAAGAGTGGAGGTGTCGGGGCTGTGACCCCCCCCTTTCAGGTGGGAGCGTGCTCGTTTGGTGGAATTGGTAGACACGTTGGATTCAAACTCCAATCCCCCTGGGATGCTGGTTCAAGTCCAGCAACGAGCAGTCCAGCCCTCCCTCCTCTCCCACACGATATGCCGACACTCCGTCAACTCCTCCGCACCGGTGGTGGACGTCGCCAGCCTGCCACCCCCGCCCGCCGGCCAGCCCTGGCGGGAAGCCCACAACGTCGCGGGGTGTGTGTGCGCTTGGCCACGCGCAGTCCAAAAAAGCCCAACAGCGCGGTGCGGAAGGTGGCTCGGGTACGCCTGTCCAGCGGGTTTACAATCACCGCGGCGATTCCCGGCGAGGGCCACAGCCTCCAAGAGCACAGCATGGTCTTGGTGCGGGCGGGCCGCGTGCGCGACCTGCCTGGCGTGAAATATCGTGTGGTGCGTGGTACTCGTGATGCCGCTGGCCCCGCCGCCCGCCGTCGAGGCCGCAGCAAATATGGCACCGCTCGCCCACGCGGCTAACCCACCTTTCCAGCCCCCCACCCACCTATGACCCGTCACACCCACACCATGCACACCCCCGTGCCCGGGCCCCGTCAGGAGGGCGAGCCTCGTGTGGGTGGGGATGCGGCCCGGTTGACTGGGCTCGTGATGCGTTCGGGGGGGCGTCTCCAAGCCCAGCGCTTGGTGGGCACCGCCCTCTCGCATGCCGCCCGGTTGGCGGGCATGCCCCCCCTCCATCTCTGGCGACAAGCCCTGTCCCGTGCCACGCCCCTGGTGGACCTGCGCGCCATGCGCATGGGTCGTGCCACCCGATGGGTGCCCGGGCCCGTCACGCCACGTGCAGGTCGCGCCCGTGCCATGCGCTGGATGGTGGAGGCTGCCCGCGACCGCGCTCGTCGTGAGGGTGTCCCGATGGCGTTGGCCTTGGCCCGTGTGGTGGTGGACACCGCTCGGGGCACCGGCGTGGTGGCCACGCGTCGCGAGGACCTCCACCGCCTTGCGGAGAAAAATCGAGGGTACAGCCGCTATCGCTGGTGGTAGTTTCCCCGCCCTCTCCACCCGGGGACCGGATCGCCCCGCGCGGTTTGGTAACATAAGGGTAATGTGGGGGATTGCAACTCCCCCAATGGCAGTTCAACTCTGCCCCAAACCTCGACCCCTCCACCCCTTCTGTGTTATGACCGTGATGCCTGACGCCCTTTTCCCCCCTGCCCCTAGTGTCGCCCAGCTCCTGTTTGGCAATGACGGGGTGTTGCTCTTGCCCGAGATGTTTCTCGCCATCGCCCTGGTGGTGCTCCTGCTGTGGGGCAGCCTCGTGGGCAACTCCGCACGCCATGGTCGCCCCCTCCTGGATGTCGCCAGCCGACGCTTGGCCGCCGTGATTGCCCTGGCGACCCTTGCGCTCCTGGTGCATGCGCCTGCCGGGGAGGCCAGCCTCCTGGTGGGCGCCTATGTCCGTGATGGCGCCACGGCGATGGCCGGGGTGGCGATCCTGGTGGCGGTTGTTGGCGTGTTTGCACTGAGCGGGCGTGGCCTCCAGAGTGCCCAACTCAACAGTCCGGAATACGCGGTCCTGGTCTTGATCTTGGTGCTGGGCGCCCTGCTCTTGGCTGGGGCGCGCGACCTTGTGGTGTTGTATTTGGCCTTGGAGCTCCTGAGCCTGTCCAGCTATGCCCTGGCGGCATGGCGTCGCCACAGCGAGTGGAGCACCGAAGCGGGGCTCAAGTATTTCCTCCTGGGTGCGGTGTCCAGCGGGATGTTTCTCTTTGGCGCCAGTTTGATCTATATCACCACGGGGTCCACCCATCTTGGGGATATGGCTCGTGTCGTGGCCGCTGGGAGTGACTTTGCCGGTGGGGGTCTCCTGGCGGTGGGCGTGGCCGCCGTGTGCGCCGCCTTGCTGTTTAAACTGGCCGCGGCACCCTTCCACCTCTGGGTGGCAGATGTCTATCAGGGGGCACCCACTCCGGTGGCCATGCTCTTTGCCACGGTGCCCAAGATTGCGCTGGTTGCGGTGTTGGCACGTCTGGGCGGCGATGTCGGCGGCGGAGGGGGCTGGGCCCCGCTCTTGGCGGCTGTGGCGGCGTTGAGCCTGGGTGTGGGAAGCCTCGGCGCCATGGCACAAACCCGTGTGAAACGCCTCTTGGCCTATTCTGGGATTGGCCATGGGGGCTATGTACTCGCCAGCCTGGCGGTGGGGGGCCCTGTCGGGGCAAGCGGTGCCATGTTCTATATGGCGGTCTATATGGCCTTGAGCCTGGCCCTGTGGGGCGTCCTCTCTACGGGCGTGACCCGTGACACGCGCGCTGGGGCGGTGCACACCGTGGGGGACATGGCCCGCATGGCGGATGGCCATCCCCTGCTGGCGGCCACGGCCGCGGTGGCCCTGTTTGCCATGGCGGGGGTGCCGCCCCTGGCAGGGTTTTACACCAAGGCCTTGGTGTTTTACGGCGCCATGGGGGCGGGCTGGACCGCCTTGGCGGTGTGGGGCGTGGCCGCCAGTGTGGCCGCCAGCTACTATTATCTCCGCCTGGTGAAAACCATGTATTTCGATGTGCCGGTGCGCTGGGCGGGATGGCCAGGCATGGACTGGTCCGGGGGGTTGGTCGCCGCCTGTGCCACCGCGGTGGGCGTGTTTTTGATTGCGGCACCGGGGCCATGGGGCGCGGCGGCGCATTTGGCAGCCCTGGCCATGACAGGCTAGCACCCGCCCCCCTCTCGAGAGGGTGTCGACACCGAGTGTCTGCAGCGTCTCGGCCATACGTGGCCATGTGATCGATGTCCTGGGCACTGGGCGGATGCCTTGACACACATTCCAAGGACGTGTCACACCACGAAAGGCAGGGGGCGGTTGTCGTACACATACCCCCTGATCTCCTATGGGAAAACTCCATGACCACAGCTACCCGGGGAACTGAAACATCTCACTACCCGGAGGACCAGAAATCAATCGAGATTCCGCAAGTAGCGGCGAGCGAACGCGGACCAGGCCAGTCCCCATGGCTCGAGCGGGAGGGGGTGCGAAACCCTCTGGAAAGGGGTGCCACAGCGGGTGATAGCCCCCGAGCCCCCTCTCCCGCCGGCGGCGGGGTGTTTGAGACCTCGCCAGTCCATGGGACGTTGAGTACACCGGGAACCCCTTCCTGGTGGAACATGGGAGGACCACCTTCCAAGCCTCCATATGGATGTGTGATCGATAGTGAACAAGTACCGTGAGGGAAAGGTGAAAAGTACCCATTTTGGGAGTGAAACAGACCCTGAACCCCGGTGCCCACAACCAGTCAGAGCCCGCCTTTGGGGGGGTGATGGCGTACCTTTTGTATAATGGGTCGACGAGTGATGTGGTGTGGCGTGCTTAAGCGATTGCGCGGAGGCCCAGGTAGCCCGAGTGGCCCCCCCGGGGGGCCAGCGCCTGTCCCACCATGTCTACCCGAAACCAAACGATCTTTTCATGTGCAGGACGACGGGCCCATCCCCGGGCCCTGAGGTCTCAACCCGTGTCTGTGGCAATAGACTGGGACGACATGTGAAAAGGGGTGAAAAGCCAATCGAGTTTGGAGATAGCTGGTTTCTTGCGAAATATATTGCGGTATAGCGTCGCACCTGCCAGGCCCACCTGTAGAGCACTGTTTTGACAAGGGGATTTTCACGAATTTACTGCGTCAGTGCAGCCTCCGAAGGGCGGGCTGGCCACGGTGGGGCAGTCAGACGGGCGGCGCAAAGGTCGCCTGTCGAAAGGGACACAGCCCTCAATGCCCGCTAAGGTTCCCCAGCGGCTCCCCAGTGCGAGAGGATGTCGGGGTGCCCCGACAACAAGTGGGTAGGCTTGGAAGCAGCCATCCCTGTGAGAGGGCGTAACAGCTCGCTTGTCTATGCACCCCGGCACCACAAATGTAACGGAACTCCAGGAGCCCACCGACGCGGCATGGCCGCGCCCCCATCAGGAGGGCGCCGCCGGTAGCAAGACGTTCCCCAGCTCGCCGAAGCCGGCTTGAAAAAGCGGGTGGAGAGAGGGGAAGTGATACTGTCGACATGAGTAACACCACTTGGTGGGCCCCCCTCGGGGGGCAGCGACCACCATCGCCGAAAGTCCAAGGTTTTCAACGCACTGCCCCACAGCGTTGAGTGAGACGGCCCCTAAGGCCCGGGCGACAGCCCCCGCCAATGGGTGGCCCGCGGGTGACAGGGGGCACGCAGCGGCGTCCCGGCACACGGCAAGCCGGGACCCCCCCGCCGCCCCCTCTGGAAACAGCCCCGGGATGGCCCCATGCCGGGCACCCCCTCCGGGTGTCCGGGGCCACCACCGTACTCCAATCCAACACCGGTGGACAGGTAGCACTCTACCAAGGCGACGAGCCAACCAGATTCAAGGAACTCGGCAAAATACCCCCGCCACCTTCGGGAAGAGGGGGACACGCCGTTCACGGCGTGTGTCACACAACAGGGAGCAACGACTGTTTACTAAAAACACAGGACTCTGCAAAGTGGCAACACGACGTATAGGGTCTGAGGCCTGTCCAGTGCTCGTGCTCTAACGGGCGGGGTGACGGCATTGTGCTCGAGCCCCCAACCGAACGCCGAGTAAATGACAGCAGTAACTCTAACTGTTCTAAGGTAGCGAAATTCCTTGGCGACTAATTATCGTCCCGCATGAATGGCTTCACGATTGCTCCACTGTCTCGAATCTGGGCTCGGTGAAATTGAATTCTCCGTGAAGATGCGGAGTTCTCGAAAGTAGACGAAAAGACCCTATGCATCTTTACTATAGGCATACATTGACGGGCCGCTCTCCATGTAGAGCATAGGTGGGAGGGCGGACGCCTGTCCGCCCGCCACTGGAATACCACCCTTGGATGGGACGGCCCTCTGACCACGACCCCTCGGGGTGTGGAACCGTGTATGCTGGGTAGTTTACCTGGGGCGGGAGCCTCCCAAAGCGTAACGGAGGCGTGCGAAGGTCAACTCAATGCACCTTTTTGGTGTGTGTGGCGCGCAATAGCACATGTTGGCCTGATTGTGAGACCGACACGTCGAGCAAGGACGACAGTCGGCTATAGTGACCCGGAAGTACCATGTGGACGGGCTTCCGATCAACGGATCAAAGATACGCTAGGGATAACAGGTTAATAATGCCCGAGAGACCACATCGACGGCATTGGTTGACACCTCTATGTCGACTCATCGTGTCCTCGAGCTGCAGCAGGTTCGAAGGGTTTGGTTGTTCGCCAACAAAGACGATACGTGAGTTGGGTTTAATACGTCGTGAGACAGTATGGTTTCTATCTCTTTCGAGTGTGGAAAATTGCGGGTGGCCGCCTCTTGTACGAGAGGATCGAGGCGGACAAATCTCTGGTGCACGAGTTGTCGCGCCCGCGGCATGGCTCGGTAGCTATATTTTATGGGATCACCACTGACAGCATCTCAAGTGGGAAGCCCCGCCCCAAACCAGTTTTCACCCCCGGCCAGGCGAAAGACCATCGCCCCATAGGCGGCAGGCGTACAGGTCGTGAGACCCCAGCCCAGCCGTACTACCGGCCACCATCCCATGCAGCCGCAGAGCGGCCGCCACCCACCACGCCCCACAGGGGGAAAAAAGGGTGTCGCAGTCCTCTGCCAGGAGGGCCATGACCAGCCCTCCCGGCCATTGCCATAGCCCCCTCGAGATCCAGACGATCCCCCCAGACCTCGCCGCTGAAAAGGGGGGGCGCTCTATGTACTGCACACGGTGTGGAAGACAGAGTGTGATGGCCCCATCGATGTCCCCGCCACGGTGGATGCTCCCTCTGGGGAGGCCCGTGGCCCACCCCCACAGGGCGGCACCGCTCTCGCCAAGAAAACCCCCCCGGTGAGCGCGCGCGCGCCTGATTTCCCCCCTTGAGCGATCCTCGAGCACGCCTCGAACGATCCTCGAGCTCTCCACGCTCTATGGACGGCGCAAAATTGATTGGTGCAGGATGTGCCACAATCGCCCTTGCCGGTGCCGGTGCTGGGATTGGAATCGTGTTTGGTAGTTTGATTACCAGCGTGGCCCGTAACCCATCATTGACCAAGCAATTGTTTGGATATGCCATTTTGGGCTTTGCCTTGACCGAGGCCATCGCCCTGTTTGCCCTGATGGTGGCATTTCTCTTGCTCTTTGTGTTCTAAGGGATGGCGTAGGCCCTGCCTGCCCCCCCGGGGACACACCCGGTGTGTCTCCACCCCGGCGGGATAATTCAACGGTAGAATAGCGGAGTCATAATCCGCACGTTGGGGGTTCAAATCCCTCTCCCGCTAGCCGACCCCGATCGGCCCATCTCGGCGGCGCCCACCCGCTGGGGGTTTCCCGTTGAGAGTTTGCCCGAGTGGTTGATGGGGCGAGACTGTAACTCTCGTGGCGTATGCCATCGCAGGTTCGAATCCTGCAGCTCTCACCCCCCCGAGACACCCCCACCCCGATCACGAGGACTTCCCGGGTGGCGCCCCTAAAAACGCACCCGGCCATGCATGGGTAGGGCGCGCCACTCGAAAAGAAATGCACGGGGGGGTTGGAGAAGGCTCTCACAACGAGATGGTCCACACGGAGCTGTCCCCGGTCTGCTCTTTGGCACGCGTGACGTGCCTTATAGAGAGCCAAAGCCCTCTGCACCCACTGGTGCAGAATACGCGCCATCACCAGAGTGCTCTGCTCTGTGTGTGAGTGTGAAACCCCACCCGTTTCGAGAAGACAAGGAAGGGGTTTTATCCCGTCCCCCCCTCGGGAACGCGTTTCCAAAGCTCTGGAAGGGGACTTGGAGACCCACTCCCCCGGGGGGCGTCCCCGTCGTCTAGTGGCTTAGGACATAACCTTTTCACGGTTAAGATCGCAGGTTCGAATCCTGTCGGGGATAGCCCCGGCCACCACCCGCGCACTCCCCCCCGCGGGGGCCGTCTCCACCGGCCCTCCATGCCCCCCGGAAGGGATTGGCCCTCCATCGCCCATACCTGTATGACCATCGACCACGTGTATTGGCTGTTTGCCGCCACCCTCCTTGCCACCAGCGTGATGGTGACCACCGCCCGCAACCCCATCTACAGCGTCCTGTTTCTGGTGCTGGCGTTTTTTCAGGCCGCAGGGATTCTTGTCCTGGCGGGATTGGACTTTTTCGCGCTGGTGTTTTTGGTGGTCTATGTGGGGGCGGTGGCTGTCTTGTTTCTCTTTGTGGTGATGATGTTGGACATTAAAGCGAGTGAACTCGCAGAGCGCCGTGCCCGCTATCTGCCCGTCGCCGGCTTGATGGCGGTGTTGCTCCTTGCGGAAACCCTGCTCTTGGTGGATATGGAGGGGGTGGCCCTCGGGGGCGTGCCTGCAGGCCTAGCCGCCGCGGACTGGACCGGGGCGGTGGAACCCCTGTCCACCATTCAGGCCATGGCCCGTGTGCTCTACACCGTGTATGTCGGCCCATTTTTGCTCGCTGGGATGGTCTTGCTCCTGGCCATGGTGGCCACCATCGCGCTCACGAGCACTCGTGGTGTGTCCGTGCGACGTCAATCTGTGGCCCTTCAAAATCGTCGTGATTGGGCCCGTACCGTGGCCCGAGGCTAACCTTCTCTCCTTTACTATGGATTTCTTTGCCCTCTACAGCACCGCCCTGATCCTCTTTGTGATCGGCCTTTTCGGGGTGTTTGCCAACCGCAAAAACATTATCACCATGTTGATGAGCATTGAATTGATGTTGCTCGCGGTCAATCTTGCGTTGCTTTTGGCAGGCGCGTTTTTGGACGACATGGCGGGGTATGTGTTTGCCCTCCTGGTGCTTACCGTGGCCGCCGCGGAGAGCAGCATTGGTCTCGCCCTCTTGGTGGTGTATTTCCGCGTGCGAGGAGGCGTTGCTATTGACTTTATCACACTTTTGAGAGGAGACCCCCGTGCACCACACACAGCCACATGAGCCCCTACCAACGCTATGTTCACGACATCGCCCTCACGGAAGTTGCCCTTAAATGGGGACACCAGCGGGTGGCCGCCTTGCCACGCCTGGACGGTGTAACGTGGCATGCGACAGTGGCCCCCACCGGTCGGCGTGATGCCGTTCTGGCAGTGGCAAGTGGCGTTGTCCGCCTGGCGGGGGGCGGGGTGGGGGTGGTGCGCCCCCCCGCCCCCCGTCACCGTGCAGGTCGCGGTACCCTGCCGGCGCTCCATCTCTGGAGTCGTGGTCGGGGCCATGCCATGTGGACCGCATGGCACCTTTGGCTGGCAGCCGCCCTGGCCACCCGCAGATCCCGTCCCCCACGAGTGGTCGACACCCACACTGGCGTCGAGTGGACCGCGCCAGTGGATCTCGGGGTGTCCCCTGTGGGGTCCATGCCCGTCCTGGACGGTGTGGAGGCGCGTGCACGCGTCTCTGTCGGCATCGCCGGTGTCGCGACGGCGGACACCCGAATGGTCTGTGCCGCTTTTTGCCTGCCCCTCCAAGACCGTGTCTAAGGCCACGCCACTCTCTGTATGTCACAGCTACCCATCCCCACCCCGTCACGACGTCTCTCCCTGCCTTTCGGGGTCGAGGTGGTGGCCGTGGAAGGTGGACTCCGAGTAGCTGGTCGCCTGGGCAGTGTAGAGCTTTTCGCAGCGGTGTTGGACCCCTATGGCACTGCGAGCTGGCGGGTGGAGGCGGGCGTGGCAAAGGGCGCCACCGCCCCCGCGGGGTGGTTGGTGGTGGCCACCCCCCACCGCGCGATGTTGGGCACCATGGCGGGGCTCCTGCGGGGCGCCATTCATGGTGTCCACTGGGGCCACACCGCCTGGGTGGCGGTGCGCGGCACGGGCTGGCGTGTGACAGTCTCGCCCGATGGACGCCAGGCGGTGTGGCGCCTGGGGTGGAGTCATGATGTCGCCGTGTGGGCGCCCCGTGGCACCCGTTGGGTGGCGGCCGGCGCGCAGCGCGTGGCCCTTGTGGGGGTGGATCTCGTCGCGGTGCGGGGCACGGCTGCCCGGGTGGCCGCTCTCCGTCCGGCGAGCGCCTGGACCGGTCGTGGCATCCACCTGGAGGGACGTCCATGGCGCGCCCGTGCTCGTCGCACGCGGTAGAGGCCCCATGTGGTGTGTTGAGGGCCATGCGGCCAAAAACGACAAAAGAATGGAGTGGTAGAATGAGTTTAACCATGGCTCTGAGTGAACGCTGGCAAAGGGTTTTACACATGCAAGTTGAATGGCCCTCTTTGAGAAGGCCATGGCGTACGGGTGCGTACCAGAGAAGAATTTCCCCCCCTGAGGAGGCAACACCCCGTGTGGAATCCTCCATAGTCAAAGGCCCCGCCGCAGGGGGATGGGCTTCTCCAGTATTAGGTTGTTGGTGGGGTAAAGGCCCACCAAGCCGATGATGCTTCGCCATCCCTGAGAGGGGCTCTGGCCACACTGAGACTGAAAACCGCTCAGACACCTACGGGTGGCAGCAGTGAAGAATTTTGGGCACTGTGCTTTGGCACGACCCAGCCACTTTGCGTGGAGGATGACGACACGTTGTTGTAAACTCCCGAGGCCCGCCGGCACCCTGCGCCGCGGGCACCAAGCTCTGACAAAATACGTGCCAGCAGTCGCGGTAAGACGTGTAGAGCAAGCGTTGCTCCTAATGATTGGGCGTACAGCGTGTGTAGATGGCCCCCACCCCCGCCCCATGGCCCATCCCAGAGGGATGGGCGTGTGGCTGCTGGTCCGTGTGGGGCTTGAGGGTCTCCAACGTGGGGAGAACGCCCTGTCTAGCGGTAGAATGCTTCGAGACAGGGAGGAATGTCGGTGGCGAAGGCGCCCCGCGGAGAGACGCCTGACATTGAGGCACGAAAGCTTGGGGAGCGATATGGATTTGATACCCATGTAGTCCAAGCCCTCAACGATGATGGTTGGTCCTGTCACCCCCCAGGGGGTGGCGGGGCCCAGCAAACGCGGCAAACCATCCGCCTGGCGAGTACGATCGCAAGATTAAAAACCAAATGGTTTGGCCGTCTCCAATGCGGTTGGTGGATGTTGTGGATTAATGCGAAACAACGCGCACAACCTTACCAAGGGTTGCATCTTCCCCACGGTGGTACCACCGGGGAATGACAAGTGCTGCATGGTTGTCGTCGGCTCGTGTTGTGAACTGTCGGATCTATTTCCGTAACGAGCGAAACCCAGCAGGGGGGTGTCCCGCGGGCGAAAAGAGGGGACCATGTGTCCCCCCTCTCCCCTTCGGGTCCCTCCGGACTGCCCCCTACAAGGGGGAGGTGGGCTGGACCACGTCAAATCCTCATGGCCTTGATCCCTTGGGCATCACACAACATACAATGTGGGGGACAATGAGGAGCTAAGGCGAGAGCTGGCGCGAATCTCTCAAACCCCCACCCAGTACGGATTGCGCTCTGCAACTCGAGCGCATCAAGCAGGAATCAAGAGTAATCGTGGATCAGTATGCCACGGTGAACCGGCATCTTGGAGGGGCACACACCGCCCATCATTTTTTGGAAGGCCACGGGTATCCAAGTCCGGGGTGCAAGGATCCCGCTCCCCGTCCATCCGCTGGTGGACTCTCTGGAGGAGACCCCTGCACCGGACCAAATCCAGGTGGCTGACTGAAAAAAAGTTGTAACATGGTAGGGGTACGGGAACGTGCTCCTGGATTGACCTTTTCTTTTTTTTGGAAAAACACCTATTTAATATATAAGTGTGTGAGACCCCGCCACCTTGCGGGCATCGGGAGGGCTGCTCGCCACGGCCCTCACCGAGAGGTGTCAGCCCCCCCCCCGCGAACTGGCACGTCCTTCCCGTCCCCCCGGGGAGGGCACAGAGCAACGAGAGAGCGTTCGACAGCAGTATGGCCATGCCGGTGCCATCCGGGCGCGGAGAGCGGTGCGCACTCTCTGCACACGGTTGGCATGCCCCTTTTGGACATCCACGCTTTGGGAGACGCCACCCGCGAGGCCACGACCCGCTCTCTACGCAACCTTGGCCTTTCTCCATGCTCCGGGGATGTCCGCCGGGAGGTGGCTTTTTTTTGAGAAAGGTATTGAGCCCTCATTACGACAAAACACCGTGTCGTAAGGGGAGAAAAGGGGATTCGAACCCATGGAGCCCTTGTGGGGCTCGGTCGCTTTCAAGGCGACTGCTTTCAACCACTCAGCCATTTCTCCGCACCTGGTGGCCCTGCGTGGTGTTTTTCCTGCCAAGGACAAGGGTTGAACTTGTGGCCTCGAGATTTTCAATCTCGCGCTCTGACCAACTGAGCTACCCTGGCGTGCAGGGTCTAGGGCGGTTGGATTCGAACCAACGAATGGCGGCACCAAAAGCCGCCGCCTTACCACTTGGCGACGTCCTAGGGAGGCCCTCCTCCGACGCCCCATGTGGTTAGGCGGCGGCCTCTCGAGGGCCATCCAGACGGGCGGTCATCATGGCATGTTCCAACACGCCGCTGGCAGGCACCACGACAAGGAAAAACACAAAGAAATACACACTGGCCAGCTGGCCCACCAGGATATAGGGATCCTCCACCGGTTGCTGTCCAATCCATGACAGGAGCAGGGCATCCGCCATCAACACCCAGTATCCAGCGCGGTAGATGGGGCGCCAGTGGGCGCTCCGCAGCGGTGAGGTATGGAGCCATGGCAAGGCCAGGAGACAGGCAAACACCAGACCAATCGCGGCGACACCGCCCAATTTGTTGGGGATGCTGCGCAAAATCGCATACACCCAGAGAAAGTACCACTCCGGCACAATATGGGCTGGGGTGGACATTGGGTTGGCGGGGATATAGTTGTCCGGGTGGCCCAACAGGTTGGGTGCCCAAAACACAAACACCGCCATAAACACTCCAAACAGGGTCCAGGCCACCAGGTCTTTGACATAAAAGTAGGGATAGAGCCCCACCTTGTCGGCCGCACTGGTCACGCCCATGGGGTTGTTGCTGCCATACTGGTGCAAGGCCGCGAGGTGCACCACACTCAGGCCGGCAATGGCAAAGGGCAGGAGATAGTGCAGGCTGAAAAAGCGGTTGAGTGTGGCGTTGTCCACGCTAAATCCACCCCACAACCAGGTGACAATGGTGTCCCCCACCACCGGGATGGCGCTCGCCAAGCTGGTGATCACCGTGGCCCCCCAAAAGCTCATCTGGCCCCAGGGCAGGACATAGCCAATAAAGGCGGTCAAAATCATCAGCAAGAGAATCACCACCCCGACGCACCACAAGAGTTCACGGGGGCTGGCATAGCTGCCAAAAAACAGGCCGCGGGCCATATGGGCATAGGTGACAATGAAAAACATACTGGCACCATTGGCGTGCATGTAGCGCAGCAACCAGCCGCCCTCCACATCACGCATAATGTGTTCCACGCTGGCAAAGGCCAAGTCCGTGTGGGGCACATAGTGCATTGCCAGAAACACCCCGGTGGCGATCTGGAGCACCAGGCAAATACCCGCCAGACTTCCAAAACTCCACAGATAGTTGAGGTTGCTGGGGGAGGGATAGTCCACAATTTCGGTATTGAGGACGCTCAACAGGGGTTGTTTCAACATGGACACGCGCTTCATAGCTGGGGACAATGGTGAGAGAAAAAAAGGGAAAGGAGAGAGTCTCGTGGAGACCGTGCTCCAGAGAAACCTGGAGGCTGCGCTCCAGAGAAACCTGGAGGCTGCGCTCCAGAGAAACCTGGAGGCGGTGTTCCAGAAGGGCCGTGTCGAACACTGTGGGCTTAGCTCCAGTCCAGGGCGCCTTGACGCCATTCATAGACAAAGCCGGCGGTCAACAGGGTCAGGAACACCATCATGGTGGCCCATCCCATGGTGCCGATATGGGCCAACCCCACCGCCCATGGAAAGAGAAAGGCCACTTCCAGGTCAAAAATGATAAACAGGATTGCCACCAGGTAAAACTGGACATCAAACCGGCCGCGGGCATCCTCAAAGGGGTCAAACCCACACTCGTAGCTGGACAATTTTTCCGCATCGGGATGGCGAGGGGCAAGCACAAAACTCACCCCCACCAGGATCAGGCCCAGGATGGTGGCCACGACAAAATAAAGGGCAATGCCAAGATATTCCACAAACATAGCGGTACGAGAAGGAGCAGACGGGAGGGGGATGTCGAGGAAAAAAAGGCGTGTGGTGGACCCGAGAGCGATGGGACTTGAACCCACGACCTACGGCGTGACAGGCCGGCACTCTACCCAGCTGAGCTACGCCCTCAGGGGGAACCTTTACCACGTGGCCCGCGAAACCCCTGGCAGACATCCCGCGGCGGCCAGATCGCGCACGACAAGACGTGACAGACGCCAACGGCGCCAGACCCCGCGGCCACGACCGGTCCACACGCAACGACGCCCTAGACGGGTGGGGGCACTGTCCCGGGACAGTGCCCCGAGGGCGCCACGGGCGACGCGACGGGCCGCGGGCGATGCCTCGAGGTCATGGGCCACAGCGAGCAGCGCCTGTCGATGGGCTTGCCATTCGGCAACCACCCGACGACGGGCCTGATCACGTTGCGCATGACGTGGGAGACGGGCAGGCAGGGGCATGGTGGTCATAGGTGGTGGGTGAGGTTCCATACCCATGGAGGCCTTCTCCAAAAGCATGGAGGCTTTCTCCAGAAACATGGAGGCCTTCTCCAGAAACATGGAGGGCGAGAGCAGAAAAAGGGAGTTGAACCCTCAACCTCTGCCTTGGCAAGGCAGCACTCTACCGATTAAGCTACTTCTGCACGCTGTGTTCAAAGCCCCGAGAGGCTTTCTCGAGGTTTTTTCTACGCATGGCGAGAGCTCTCCTCTGCCCGGGTGCAGAGGGAGAGGGCAATCAGGGCCAGGCAGGCTGCAGCACCAGTGCTCTCCCGAGCCCCAGGGGTGCGGCCTGGATGCCCTGGCCCTCGGGGAGCCCCGGTCAAGGCGACCAAGGGCACCCCCATACGGAGGCACTCGCGGGCCATATGGCCGTGTGACCCCCCGCCGAGTGCCACCACCAAATCCGGGGCCGCGCGCCAGGGGAGAGCGCAGCGTCGACGTCCCGCTGGAGGGAGCAGGTCGTGATACCGGCGTGCAGCCCGACGGGTGGCGGGACTGGCAACCCCCCGGATGGAGGCCCACGCCTCCACTCGGCTGGCGTATTGGACATAGGCAGCCAGGCCACGGCTGGCGGCACGCCAGTTGGACAGGAGCCCTGCTACCCAACCTCGAGGGGCCCACACCAGGGCACCCGCCGGATCCAAGGTGGCGATGGTACGCGCGACACGAGCCACCGCACGGCTGGCAGTGGGATCGGTGTTCACCACCAGGACACGCCCACCCCCTGCCACCACCCGGGCAACGGCCAAGGCCACTGCCATAGAGGACATTTCTGGTCCATTCTGGGAGAGGGGTGTGTGTGCGGGGTGTGGGCGAGGGGTCATACGCGTGTTGGTGTGCGAAGTCAGGAATCGAACCTGCTAGACCGGATTATGAGCCCGGGAAGAACACCAGTTCTTGTCTTCGCATTGCCCAGTCTGGATGGTTTCCGGAGGCTCTTTTCTGGAGGATCTCTCCAAAGGCCTCTGGGGGAGGGTCCGGGAGGAGACGTGGGTACAATCGGACTCGAACCAATAACCAACAGGTTAAAAGCCTGCTGCTCTACCATTGAGCTATACACCCGGCAGAGCCCTGGAGCGGGAGGGGTCACGCCTGCGCCCCTGAGATCTCGGTGTCGAGAACGACACCCTATAGAAGGGCTGCGCCGCGCTGGCGGGATACCACACACACGAGGGGAAAAAGGGTATCCCGCTTGTCGCTCCTTAGAGGCCACTCCCGGGAGTGGCGCCCCGAACCTTTTCCCGACGGCGTACCCGAGAGGCCCGGCCACTCCCTCTTCAATAGCTCAGTGGTGAGAGCGCATGGCTGTTAACCATGATGTCGTGAGTTCAAATCTCACTTGAAGAGGTGGCTGGGTGCCCACCCTCCTTTCACGGGGTCTTTTCTGGCGATGCCCTCGAAAAGAGGCATCTCCAGAAATCCCTCCCGGAGGGCGCTTGGAGGCGGCGCCACTCCCTCCACCGCGTGGCTCGAGACGTCCGGTCCCACCTGGAGGGGTCTCGTCCCCCCCCTCTCCACCCACCCCTCCCCCCTCTCCTTGTATGGCCCTGTGTTTTTCTCCCCTTGAACAGTTTGCCGTGTCTCGTCTCCTTCCCATCCATTGGGGCGCCCTGGATATCAGTTTCACCAACAGCGCCCTCTACCTCGTGCTTGCGGCAACCGCGATTTTGTGGACCACGGGCCTTGTGTTTCATGGCGGTGGCCGTGTGGTGCCCACTCGCTGGCAAAGCTTTGTGGAACTGGTGTATGGCTTTGTCGCTGGCCTGGTGTCCGAGCAAGTGGGACCGGCAGGCCGTCGCTATTTCGCGATGCTCTATGCCCTGTTTTTGCTCCTGCTCTCCGCGAACTTGATTGGGATGATTCCCTATAGCTTTACAGCGACCAGCCACCTCGCGGTGACCTTTGGCCTGAGTTTGAGTGTGTTTTTGGGCGTCACGATTGTGGGGTTTATGCACCACGGTCTCCACTTTTTCAGCTTTCTCCTGCCCAAAGGCGCCCCCTTGGCTCTGGCACCCCTCTTGGTGGTGTTGGAGTTGGTGAGCTATAGCTTTCGTGCGGTCAGCTTGGGAGTGCGACTGTTTGCCAACATGATGGCGGGGCATACCCTGGTGAAAATCTTGAGCGGCTTTTCTTGGACCATGTTTGGGGCGGGGGGTCTGCTTGCGGTGGGCGGATTGATCCCCTTTTTGATGGTGTTGGCCTTGACGGGTCTGGAGATCGGTGTCGCGTGCCTGCAGGCCTACGTGTTTACCATCTTGACCGCCATCTACCTGAATGACGCCATTGCCCTGCACTAATCCTGTGCACCTGGAGGCCGCGCTCCAGAGAGACCTGGAGGCCGCGCTCCAGAGAATAGCCGCGAGGGGGGGCCCTTGCTGGTGCGTGTAGCGCAGTGGTGAGCGCGCCGGTCTGTGGAACCGGAGGTCGTGAGTTCAAGTCTCATCATGCACCCGGCGCGCTGCGGCCATCGATTAATTGGTAAATCCCCACCCTTCCAAGGTGGTGCTAAGGGTTCGAGTCCCTTTGGCCGCTGGAGGCTGTTCAGGACATCGCCTAATTGGTAGGGCGCCACGTTTGGGACGTGGAGGTTGTTGGTTCGAGTCCAGCTGTCCTGAGGCTGAGGGCCCACACCACCATTCGGACCCTTCTGGAGGGAAAGACGTGGTGGCATGGGGGAGACCAGCTGTCTCCCCCACAGGGAGGCCGCGGGACTGTCCAGATGGACATCACCAAGAGTCACGTTAAAAACACCCAGTTCAAAAGTGTTTCGAAAAGGCCTCCACACCCTCCGAGCGGGTGTCTCCATCTCTCACGGGAGAGGTGTCCGTTGAGAGCCTTTTCAACCTTTTTTTGAGGCCACAGCCTCCAAGCGGCGTGAAAAAGGGCACACATCCATCGTGTTGTAGTAGGACACTTCTTTAAATAACAAGAGATGGGTGGCTTCAACACCCCCTTGTAGGGGGTGCTCGGGAGGCTTCTGCGTGATGCTGCGCGAGCGCTTGGGCACGAGGGCGCCCTGGGGCCTGTGGAGAGCGAGGCCTTGTTCGCCAGTTTCCGACATGGTCTGTTTCACAACACCGCCGTTTCACAGGGGAGTGGAAGGTCGAGAGCACCTTTTTCTTTTTCGAGAGGGCGCGAGCACCCGTGGTGCGCGCCAGAGTGGTCTTGAAAATGGGGTACGGAAGGCAGGACTCGAACCTGCAATAGCCAGGGGCTGCCAGATCCTAAATCTGGTAGGTCTACCATTCCCTCACTCCCGCATGTATCGCACTCCACGTCGTGGTGTTTTTGTGTGTAGGCACGGCTGGATTCGAACCAGCGACCTCTACTTTGTAAGAGTAGCATTCTAGCCCCTGAATTACGCACCTGGCCACGCCGTCTCAGACCCTTTCCCTGGAGCACGCGGAGAGATGGTCAGAGATCTCCCTGCTGGAAACGGTGGGACTCGAACCCACGACTTCTTGAATGCAAATCAAGCACTCTAGCCAACTGAGTCACGCTCCCAGAGGGCCTGCCAAGGGGCACAGTGGAGAGGCTCCCGAGGCTCCGGAGGGACGGAGAAGACAGGATTCGAACCTGCGGAACGCCGACTGGCGTTCAACACCTTAGCAAGGTGCCACTTTCAACCGCTCAGTCACCTCTCCACCAGGCGGGGCGGCGGTGTGGCCAACCGCTATGGCAACCAGGCAAAGCTCCCGAGCACGCCCGCCACAAAGACCACCCAGGCCAGGCTCAAGGGCAAAAACACTTTCCACCCCAAACGCATCAATTGGTCATAGCGGTAGCGAGGAAAGGCGCAACGCACCCACACAAAAGCAAACAAAAACAGGCCTGTTTTCAGTCCCAACCAGAGACCCCCGGGCACCCAGTGGAGGATGGCGAGGTCCACCGGTGGCAGCCACCCGCCCAGGAAAAACACCACGTTCAGCACACTCATGGCAATCATGTTTCCAAACTCGCTGAGAAAAAACAGGGCAAAGCCCATGCTGCTGAACTCCACATTGTAGCCCGCCACCAACTCGGCTTCGGCCTCGGGAAGGTCAAAGGGGGCGCGGTTGGTCTCCGCCAGACTGCTGATAAAAAACAAGGCGAGCAGGGGCCACAAAGGCACCACATACCACACGCCATGGGCTTGGGCCTGCACAATCTGGCTAAGGTTGAGACTCCCGGCACAGATCAACACGGTGATCAGGATCAGGCCGATGCTGACCTCGTAACTCACCATCTGGGCGGCGCTGCGCAGGGCACCCAAAAAGGCGTATTTGCTGTTGCTGCTCCACCCCGCGGTCACGATGCCGTACACACCCAGGCTGGAAATGGCAAACACGTAGAGGAGCCCTGCGTCCACATCCGCCAACACGGCGCCTTCATCGAGGGGCAACACGGCCCACATCACTTGGCTCAAGAGAAAGGTGACCACCGGGGCTCCCAGAAAAATCACCAAGTTGGCGCTGGTGGGCAGCACGGGCTCCTTGACCGCCAGTTTCAGGCCATCGGCAATCGACTGGAACAGGCCAAAAGGTCCCACGATGCTGGGGCCGCGGCGGCGTTGCATGGCCGCCATGATTTTACGTTCCGCCAAAACCAAATACGCCACCCCCAGGAGCAAGGGCACCGTGAGGGCAAGAATCTTGAGGAGTGGGGGCAACAGGGGGGACCACATATGGAGAGAGAGGTGATGAGAGTACACGTGGTGCACCCGGGGTTATTGTGGCGTGTCGCGACGCCCGGCCAACACGTGTTGGCGCAGGGTGGCAGCACGGGCTACCCGTGGTGTGTGATATTTATAGCTGGTCCACACAATGGCAAAGAGCACCGCAACTGTCCAGAAATACTGGGACAGCCACGACAGGAGGTCGAGTTGAGGCATAACGTCGAGAGAGGGGAGGGAGAGGAGATGGGGGGATGGCACCACCGTCCCGGAGGGCGTTCCCGTCCGGGTGGTTGATGCCGTGTCAAGCGCAAAAGGACTTGAACCCTTGACCTCGAGATTTGGAATCTCACGCTCTACCAGCTGAGCTATACGCTTGAGGGGCCGCGTGTCCGGCAAGACTTGAACTCGCACACTTCAAATCCGTAGTTTGACGCCCTATCCATTAGGCCACGGACACCGGCGAGGGGAAAAGAGGAGCGGCACCGGATGGTGGCGTCTGGAGCGTCCAGGGAGAGGCCTCCAGGCCCCCCTGGCAATCGACTTTCTTTCTCCAGAGGGGCCTTTACATGATGGGGTGCCTACCGCTTTTATTTTTTCTCGTGTTCCCCGCGGCGCGCTGCAGCCCGTTGTCGACGTCGTCCACCCTGGTGGTATTGCACGTTCCAGAGAACAATGGTACAGGCACACAGCAGGAGGGCGACACTGATCATAGGGGAGGGCCGGTGGAGGGGGGAGGGACTCGTAGAACTCTCCAGCCCCCGCGGAGTGCGCGGTGTGGAGGGGGTAGGCAAGGGCCAGCCCCTCCACACCACACAGGTCCCCCTCCGAAAACACTCGAACGCCTGGTGACGTGTCGCGGGACCCCCGCGCGGGAGAGGGGGCCCCGCCTGTAGAGCTCGAATGGATGAGCATGTGATTTGTAATCATGTGGTTAAGGGTTCAAGTCCCTTTGCAGGCCCGTTTTCCCCACTGTCCTCCCCTATGGCACGTCCCACCACCGGGTATACCCATCCCCTGGAAAGCCCCCGAGAGCGACGCCGCCCCTTGGTGGCAGGCCTGGCAGGCCTGCCAGGGATGGGCTGGGCCCGTGCCCACCTCCTTGCCGCCCAACTCGGGGTGGCCCCGGACATGCCCCTCGGGGCTCTCCACCCCCGGGCAGCCGCCGGACTGGCCACCCTTCTGGGGGCGATTGCCCATCCACGCCATCTCCAACGGGAAAGCCGTACCCGCCTGGTCGCTATTTCCGCCCGTCGTGGCCTGCGCGCCGCTCTGGGTCTGCCTGTGCGTGGACAGCGCACCCATGGTGGGGCCAAGACCACGCGTCGACGCCGCATGGCGAGCCCCTCCGGGGGGACTGGACGCACGCCGCGATAGACACCCGACCCCCCCACCCTTTTTCCCGCTATGGCTCAAAAGACCAACCCCATCGCCCTGCGACGTGCGGCCGGCCTACGGCGTGCAGATGGGGCATGGGTGGCGCGATGGGGCTATACCAACCTGGCACTGGCCGCGCTCCAGATGGACCGGTGGAGCGGGGCATGGGCTCGACATCTCGACCGCGCCGGCGTGCGCAGCGCCCTGGTGGCCTTGCCCCGACGCCGCCAACGTCTCGATGTCGCCGCTCCTGCGGATCGCCCACGAGGCGGTCGACGCAGCCCCCCAACGGGTGACCGGCGTGGAAAAGGGGCGAGCAGCGCGTCCACAGCCTTTACCCTGTGGAGGGTTGCCCTTGCAGCGCTCTCCCACTCTCCCGTCTCCCCGCCAACCGCCTCGCCCCTGGCCGGCGTGCTCGCCGCCCGTCTTGCCAGTGGCGCCACCCCATCTCGTCGGGATGCCGACGAGGGTCAACCCCTCCCAGGGGCCGTGCGGAGTGCGCTGCTGCGAGGATGGTTGGTCCGTGTGTCTGGGAGAGACACCCGTGCCTGCCATGTGGCGACACGTTTGGGCCACCTTGCCGGCGTTTCTGGTGGGGGTGTCCTCGGGAGCCATGTCCATGCCACCGCTGCCAGCCATTGGCAGAGCGCGGCGTATATCGCTGGAGAAGTGGCCCGTCGCCTTTCCGCGGGTGCCAGCTGGTCCCGCGTGAGTGCTGGCTATCTCGCCCTTTTGGCCCGTGAAACCCCCGTTGCTGGTCTCCGTGTGCGGTGTGCCGGCCGCCTGGCGGGTCGCAGTCGAGGTGCTGCCCGTGCCCGTGCACTCCATGCCCGCTGGGGTCGTACTGCCCTCCACACCCTGCGTCGTCCTGTGGACTATGCCACCGCGGTTGCGGCCACCGGTCGCGGTACCGTGGGTGTCAAGGTGTGGTTGGCCTATCACCCCCGTCCGGGCTAATCCCACCCCGCGTTCCACCCCGCCGCTATGCTTGCCCCCCGCAATCCCCGTGCCCGCTCCTGTCAACGAGGCCATTATGGTGGCCTGCGGGGCAACACCACCCGATTGGCCTGGGGCGAGTATGGCCTGGTGGCCACCACAGGGGGGCGTATCACCGCCCGCACCCTGGAGGCGGTGCGCCGGGTGTTTCGTCGACAGTTTCGACGCACTGGCCGACTCTGGATTCGCGTGTTTCCCGACACGCCGGTTACCCGCAAACCATTGGAATCTCGTATGGGCAAGGGCAAGGGTACCGTGGACCATTGGGAAGCGCGTGTGGCTGCCGGGCACGTGCTCTATGAAATGGATGGGGTTGCCCCTGAGCTGGTGATCGCGGCAGCGCGTACCGCCGGGATAAAACTGCCCGTGCCCGTGCGCCTGGTCACCCGGGATTAGCCTTCGCACCAGCTCTCCTCCCCGCTCTCTTCTCGGTATGACCCGCAGTCTCTGGAAAGGCCCCTACAGCGTTGTCGCGCCCGGCGGTGGCCGCACCCAGAGCCGGGCCAGCATGGTGTTGGCCCGGCATGTGGACCATGCCTATCGAGTGTACAACGGCCGTCTCTGGGTGATGGTGCGCGTGGTCCCGGACATGGTGGGTCACCGCTTTGGGGAGTTTTCCCCCACTCGACGCCAAGCACGCCACCGCACACCTACCCGTCGCACTGCACGCTAACCCGCTCTCTCCCACCTGGAGACGTTTTCTCGTATGAGCACCCGCCCGCCCTCTGCTAGAGCCCTTCGCACCAAGCGTGCCCAGGCCTTGATGGCCCGGAGCCGGGCCTTGCTCTTGTGCCAAGCCACCGCGGCGGGCGCAGGGGACCTGGCTCGAGCCCGCGTGCTGGCTCGAGCCGCTGGCGCCTCCCACACCATGGTGGTGGGGAGCGGTACCTTTGGGGCGGTTGTCGCGAAAGGGTGGCAGGTTCCCCTCTCCAGTGGGACCCTCTTTGTGGTGGCCGTCGAGAATCTCGAGCATGCGCCGGCTCTCTGGCGAGCGCTCGGGAGCCTTGCCCGGGTGTGTCCCCAGGCGATGGTCACGCCGGATCGTTGGTGGACCCATGCGGACCTGGTCCAGTGGGAGGGCTGTAGCCCCGCCGTCTGGCCGGGACTCCTCTCTGGTCTTGTTCAGGGTGCTCGCGGCCTTGCCCACACCATTGTTGGTCGGTCATGGGGTCCCGTCGAGATGGCCACGTGCCCCCCTGTGGTCTTGCTCCAGCTGCTCCGGGCACATAGCTCAGCCGGTTAGAGTATACGCTTGATAAGCGTATGGTCAAGAGTTCAAGTCTCTTTGTGCCCATGCCCCCCCCCTCCCCCGAGAAAACTGTCCAGAGGCGTTTCTCTGGAGAGCGCCTCCGCCACACACAGCCTTGCTCCCTGATGTTGTTGTGGCCCCCGCGTGTGTGTCCTCCCCCTCTCTCTTTCCGCTATGTCTCGCCTTTTCCGCCGAGTGTCTCCTCTTTTCGCCGCCCTGTGGGCCTGTCTGCCCGCTGTGGCCGTGGCCGATGCGCCAGAACCATGGCAAATGGGGTTTCAAGACCCTGCTACACCCATCATGGAGGGTATCATTGATCTCCACCACGACATCATGTTTTTTATCGTGGCGGTGGGGGTGTTTGTGTTCTGGATGTTGGCCCGTGTGCTGTGGCGTTTCCGCGCCAGCCGTCCGGGGTTGCCCGAAAAACTCATCCATGGGACGGTGATCGAGATCGTGTGGACCTTGACCCCAAGTTTTATCCTTTTGGCCATCGCGGTGCCAAGCTTTGCCCTGCTCTACAGTGTGGACGAGGTCGTGGATCCCGCCATCACCGTGAAAGCTATTGGCCACCAGTGGTATTGGAGCTATGAGTATAGCGACTATACCGAGGGTGATGATGCCTCCATCGCCTTTGACAGCTATATGGTGGCAGATGACGACCTGGCGCCTGGTGCAGCCCGCCTTCTGGAGACCGACCGGCATGTCGTGGTCCCGGTGGACACCCATGTGCGTGTGATCATTACCGCGGCAGATGTGCTCCACAGTTGGGCGGTGCCCAGCCTGGGTGTGAAGTGTGATGCGGTGCCTGGACGTCTCAACCAGGTGGGCGTCCTGGTAAAGCGCCCTGGCCTGTTCTATGGCCAGTGTAGCGAGCTGTGTGGCGCCAACCACGCCTTTATGCCCATTGTGGTGGAGGCGGTGTCGATGGAGCAATACCATGCCTGGTTGGCCGACCAACTGGCCGACGTCTAGCCAGCGGGCCCGGGGAGAGGGGGTGGAGACCTTTTCCTCCGCCAGACGCTCCCCGTCCGTGTGTCTCCCCATCATGCCGTGCCCAGACGTCTGGACACAGAGGGTGTGAGAACGCCTTTTCGACGTTTTTTTTTCGCACGTTTTCAACCCCCTGGGTGACACGTCCAGACCGTGTCCTCTGTCTCCCGTCCTCTCGGGAACAGACACCATTGCACCCCCGTCCGTGACCTCGCCGAGGTTTCTCCCCCTGTCCTCTATGCAGCGACACCCCTTTCACCTTGTTGACCCTAGTCCCTGGCCAATGTTTGCCAGCCTTGCCGCCTTTACCTCCACGGTGGGTGGTGTGATGTATATGCACGCCTATGCGGGCGGTGGTGCCATGTTGAGCATGGGCATCGCCAGCTTGATCTACGCCATGGCGGTGTGGTGGCGCGATGTGGTGCGCGAAGCCACCTATCAAGGCCACCACACCGTCGCGGTGGCTCGTGGCCTGCGGTACGGGATGCTCCTGTTTATCCTGAGCGAAGTGATGTTTTTTGTGGCGTTTTTCTGGGCATTTTTCCACGCCAGCCTGGCCCCAGCGGTGGGCCTGGGGGCGGTGTGGCCCCCGGTGGGTATCCAGGTGCTCGATCCTTGGGGACTGCCCGCGCTCAACACCGCGATTCTCCTGACCAGCGGGGCCAGCGTGACCTGGGCACACCATGCCCTGGTGGCGGGCCATCGCCGGAGCACGGTGGCCGCCCTGGTGGTCACGGTTGCCCTGGCGGCGGTGTTTACCGCGGTGCAGGGTTTTGAATATGTCGAGGCCCCCTTTAGCATCAGTGATGGGGTCTACGGCAGCACGTTCTACATGGCCACGGGCTTTCACGGGTTTCACGTGTTGGTGGGGACGCTGTTTCTGGCGGTGTGTCTCATGCGCGCACGCTGGGGGCATTTCACACCTCGTCACCACGTCGGCTTTGAGGCTGCGGCGTGGTATTGGCACTTTGTCGATGTGGTGTGGTTGATCCTGTTTGTGGCGATCTACTGGTGGGGAGGTGCCTAAACACCCCGCCCCGGCCCCCTTCGAGGACCTCCATGCTTCTGGAGAAGGCCTCCATGGGTATGGAGAAGGCCTCCGTCCCCCGGCTCCAAACCTCTCTCGAGACGTTCTCGAGACATCCTCTCCCATAGCGCTATGGCACTTCAAAAAGCTCTCCAGCCCCAACGCCTGCAATCCTTTACCATCAACTGTGGTCCCCAGCATCCCGCAGCCCATGGCGTGTTGCGCCTGGTGTTGGACATGCAGGGGGAGGTGGTGGAACGGGCGGATCCCCACATCGGCCTTCTCCACCGGGGCACGGAAAAATTGATCGAGTATAAAAATGTCTTGCAAGCCCTGCCCTATTTCGACCGTCTGGACTACGTGTCCATGATGTGTCAGGAACACGGCTGGAGCCTCGCGGTGGAACGCCTGGTGGGTCTCCCAGTGCCCCCGCGCGCCCAATGGATCCGCGTGCTGTACAGTGAGATCACTCGCATTCTCAACCACCTCCTGGCGTTGACCTGTCACGCCATGGACGTGGGGGCCTTGACACCCTTTCTCTGGGCCTTTGAAGAGCGCGAACGCCTGATGGAGTTCTACGAGCGGGTTTCTGGGGCCCGTATGCACGCCGCCTATATCCGTCCTGGTGGTGTCGCGGCGGACCTGCCCCTGGGGTTGGCCGGGGATATCTATCGCTGGGCCGGCAGCTTTGCCAGCCGCATCGATGAGATGGAAGAGATGTTGACCGGCAACCGCATCTGGAAGCAGCGCCTGGTGGATGTCGGTGTGGTCAGCGTCGACCAGGCTTTGGCCTGGGGCTTTACCGGCGTGATGCTGCGCGGCAGCGGCGTCGCGTGGGACCTGCGTCGTGCGCAACCCTACGAGTGCTATGACCAAGTGGCTTTTGACGTGCCCACGGGATTGCGTGGGGATTGTTATGACCGCTATGTCATCCGTGTGGAGGAAATGCGTCAAAGCCTGCGTATCATCAAGCAGGCGCTTGACACATTGCCCGGGGGTCCGGTGCGTGTGGACGACCGCAAAGTGTCCCCACCCAGCCGCGCCCAGTTGAAAACGGGGATGGAGAGTTTGATCCACCACTTTAAACTCTATACCGAGGGTGTCGTCTTGCCGGCGGGGGATGTCTATGCGGCGGTGGAAGCGCCCAAAGGGGAATTTGGTGTCTATCTGGTCGCCAATGGCACCAGCCGTCCCTACCGTGCTCGTATCCGGGCACCGGGCTTTGCACATCTCCAGGGTGTCGACTTTATAACCCGTGGACACATGTTGGCTGACGTGATCACGGTGATTGGCACGGCAGATGTGGTGTTTGGAGAAATCGACCGCTAGCCACCCCCCCCCCGCGCGCCCTCCCGGGACCATCCCCCCCGAGCACCCGTTCGAGGGACCCATCCAGGGCTCGCTCTCTCATCTCTCGCATTTATATAAATAAATGTCCTACTAAAACAGGCATGATGT
>Ga0209986_10000667_pt1 | contig 33725 bp, 37 predicted proteins | sample BlataG_FD_183168 | JGI IMG/M metagenome (GOLD analysis project Ga0209986, IMG submission 183168) | Deep subsurface microbial communities from Black Sea to uncover new lineages of life (NeLLi) - Black_00105 metaG (SPAdes) (version 2) | ecosystem: Environmental > Aquatic > Marine > Oceanic >...
TTGATGTCTAGCTCAAGCCGAAGGCTCGCAATTAACCATTTGGATTCCGGTGGCTTGATAACCAACTATTACTGCACCTCCAGGTGTAGACACTGCTTGTACGGCTGTAGTCCCGGGTGGGAAAAGAGATACATTGACACAGAAACAACGGAGAAGAATCTCCTCAAGGTCAAGGGCCTCGGATGCAACTCCATTCATATAGGCGGGGGAGAGCCATTCCTTAAACCGGATGAATTGGAAATGGTTAAGGAGTAATTGAGGCGTGCCATATTTGGTAAGAACGGATTTTTTTGAGGCGGCATATCTTTGTCCGCGCAAGAAAAAGGAGGGTTCAGATGTCAAAGGTACTGATAAGTTACTTCTCAAAGTCCGGCAATACAGAGAAGATGGCCGAGTGCATCAAAGAGGGATTGGATTCATTGGGCGATGTCGACGTTGATCTGAAGAAGGTTCAAGATACCACAATTAAAGACCTGCGTTCATCGGACGGGATTGTAATAGGGAGCCCTACCTATTTTGGGGTAATGGCAACAGAGGTCAAAGAGCTGATGGACAAAAGCATCCAGTGTTACGGGAAGCTGGTTGGCAAAGTTGGAGGGGCTTTTTCGTCATCTGGAATGATTGGCGGTGGGAATGAAACCACCATCATGAGCATCCTACAAGGGCTCCTTATCCATGGCATGATTGTTCAGGGTGTCCAAAAAGGGAACCACTACGGTCCTGTGTCGGTTGGCGCCCCTAATGAAGATGTTCAAAAAGAGTGTGTCCAGTATGGAAAAATGATAGGTGAGCTGGTTAAGAAATTGGCCTGACGGGGATTTGATGTATCAAAAAGAGTCTCCGGGATCTGATGAATATGACAATACAGGGGAAGACGAGCTGACGTTGTGGTAATTCGAGGCGTTGGGTGATTTGTAGGGGGAATATTCATGCATCAACTTTGGTCTTATCGGGATTATGTGGATCATCTGACTCACTCAAGCAATCTGGTCCGAAGGTGGGCGTTCGAGGCGATAGAAGAACGATTCTCACGCCGGTACACTAAGGGCTCGCGCAAGAATAAGTTCGCAGAGTTGGCGCTCAGATTTGGCCGATCCGATTGAGCAAAACCGCAGCTATAGCTAGCTATTTCGAGGAGTTTACGCCCGCCCTGGCGCTATGCGACAGACTGACTGGCATACTTTGTTTTCCGTTGGAACCGGAAAATTAGCTCACTAAAGCCTATAGACCAGGTCTGGGCCAGGGAATGAGGCATCGGTCAAAGATGGGCTGAAGCTGAGAGGCCGTGGCGCTACCAAATGTGATGAGTACTGACCGTGTTGGATACTAAGTGGAACATCAGGAAATTCAAGATAGAAGACATCAACGAAATCCTTGAGATTGAGGAACAAGCCTTTCCAAAAACACCTTTTCCAAGAGAGGCCTTTCTGGATCACGCCGACAGGTTCCCAGAGAGCTTTATTATTGTTGAGGTTGGTGAAGATATTGCTGGATATGTAATCTTCGATATGAATGGTCATATCCTGTCCATGGCGGTGAAACATCAATTTAGAAGAAAGGGTCTTGGAACAGCGCTGTTCATGCATGCTCTTCAGTGCGTCGGGAAGAGACTACGGTTGGAAGTAAGGTCCAAGAATGTTGGAGCCATTTCGTTTTACAGTAAACTGGGGATGCGGATAGCTGGAAAGATCCCAAAGTACTACGGGAACGACGATGCCCTTGTCATGGTGTTGAACTGGAGACGGTAAAGAAGGTCCATCGCAACGGGGCAAGAGCCAACTCAATCAAGATCAACCTCCTCCCCACACTTATTACACCGTTTAACACCCCTAAAGAGCTTGTGTCCACAACCAGGACAGACATACCGGGCTTCCTCATCAAGAACCCATTTCTCAGTCCCGTGTTCTCGCCAGTAGGGTATGGCTCTTAAGATGACCTTCTTCCCAACTGGCATGGGGAAGTCTTCAATGAACTGGCAGGGGAAATCGTCGCACTCATGACAACCGGCGTAGCCCTTGCTTTGGGTACAGTTCCTTATCGAACATTTTTTGCAAAACCCGAATGGATTGTCGGAGAGGCACCCTTCGCATTGGATGTCATCTGTGGAGAGGTTGTCAGCGTCTGGGAGTTTCCCTTTGTAAACGCCGACCAGTCGGTTTTTGAACTTTTCGTTGTTGTCCCTGGTGGCGTAGTAGACAGCGCATACACCGCAGTACAGACCGCAGGGTGCTAGGAAGTTTGGGTTGATTGTTGTCATGGTGATGGCTCCTTATATCTAGATTCTATCTACCATTCCTCAAATCCCTTACAACCGGTTTCTTCAGCATGTTTCCTGGATTTTGGGTATTCCCTGCAGTGTGCCGGTTTCACGTCATGAATTCGACATATATACTTGTTTTTGTTGGGTAATTTTCTTAACCAGGGACATCTTGTGACATCGTCGCCTGTCCTCGGGCTGATCCAGATGTCATAAACAGACAGGTCACCCAGTTGAATGACGCTGACCCACTCCAAGATGTCATCGCGCCCTTTTTCTTCCCAGAGTTGGATATCCTCGTCGGTGGCACACGTCTGGAATGCATCGCCGAGATTCAGACAGCAGTTACCGCATTGTTTACATTTGAAGTCTTTGGGAGGCATGGGTCATTACCGTTTATGTTTTTTGGGATGTTTGTACGTTTTGGGGTCGATGTTAATGGAGAATGGGGTAGGACACAAGGGGAAATAGGGGAGGGCGATGGGAATTTGCTGTGTGAGAATCTGTGTGAGAAAAACTTTCCAAAACCTGCTAAAACCTGCCAAGACATCCAAAATCTGCTAAACTTAAATCTAATAATTTGCCATATTTTGTAGCTCGGAGTCAAAAGACCACAATATATTGTTGACATCCCTTCATGATGCTGCTAAATGTTACATGTTTTCCAACGCGCTCAAGACATCTTCTGCAGGGACGCATCGCGCATGGGAATAAGAAAGGCGCTAACGGTTTTTGGAATGTTGGCCTTCTCGTGGCTCTTGGTTATCGGGACGGTCTTTGTAGTTGCAAAACTGTACCGTGTTCTTTTCCCATAATTCTTGCCATTTTGCCTTCCAGTGAAATTTTCCATACAGTCAAGTTTTTTTGGAGACATACCGATATGATGAAGGGCAGACCCCGTAGGTAGCCGCACAATAAACAAATAGTCTAACCGTTCACGGGAATCTGAGAGGAAAGTATGGAGATTGGCAAAGCGAAAGAGCAAGCGGAGGATCTTGTTCTAAGACTGCGTGAACTGGTTGGTTCACTTCGTCAGTTAGCCCCAGCCCCTGAACGGGAAGCTCAGAGGGAACAGCTCAGGGTCATTGACGACTCTATCCAACACCTGGAGAAAAAAAATGTCCCCGTTCCAGAAGAGCTTCGAAGGCTGAAAAGGAAACTTCAAGGCGAGATACAAGAGGCAGAAAAGCACCAGGTTCTTCTCTATTTCTTGAGAGAACAGCTTTCGCAGGTATTAACCGAGATCGGCGGTACGGTACGCAAGGCGATACCGAACGGGGCGGCTCAGAAATGATGTTACGATGTCGGGGAGAACAGGTGGGCACGAATCTTGCTGCGGTTGGAAGCAGGGAATCCGAATGGGCTGTCTTAGGCCTGTTTTCAGTTCTGTCTTTGATATGCCGATAGACTGGTTGTGAGGGACATGATGTTCCCGATGCTTTGTTTCCCCGCCATAGGCGGGTGGAGATTACGAGATCTATAAATGTCTGATCAAGAGTACATAAAGTCGTTGATAAAAGAGGCGGAGCTTTATCGAACACAGGGCCTTCTGGGGCAATCCAAAGATACATTCATGAAAGTCCTCAGATTCATTAAGAAGGACCAACAGTTTCGCAATCACAAAAAGCTGATAAGAACCGTTGTAGACAAGATCAAGGCCATGGAAAAAGAGCTGGCTGCGATTCATGAGGAAACTGTGGCCCCTGAACTGTCTAACGATGCGCAGGATTTGGTCAAGAACCTGTTTTCGTTTTCGAAGAACAAAGATGTTGCCGAGGTTGAGGGCGCTGTGGCTCTGGCTAAGTTCGGTCAGTATGAGACTGCCTTGACGGAATTTCACAGACTGCTGAAAGAAGGCAAGGTGCCTCTTGTGGCGGCCAAGAACATTATCAGATGTCACCTTGCCCTTTCTTCGCCGAATGAGGCGATCGATCAATTCGAACAATGGGTGTCTGGCGATCTGTTGTCGAAAGGGCAATTGAACAACATACGAGCCTTCCTTGAGAGCGTTCTGGAAAAGAAGGGCATTAAGGCCAAACTCCCTGTGGTTGAGGCTCCATCTGAAACGGGCGAAACAGAGGAAAAAGAAGGAGACGTCCTTGACATTTCTTCAGTTGGGGTTAGATTGAGAAGCGGTTATCGCAAGGGTAGCATGGCGGAGTTCGATGTTACCTTTCAGTCTGGCAATGTTATTAGCATAGTGATTTCCAGCAAAGAAAGGGAGTTGGTAGATAGCCTCGAACTTGGGATCAAGTTGGCGGACATGCAGTTTTATTCTCCAATAGCCATATTCAGGGGTTGCGGCATTGTTTCCAGAAAGACAAATATAAAGTCTGGCCCGAAGAAAGGGGATTACATGCTGGACATTATAGTGGAGAGTGGATAGCCATGGGGGCGAAAAGGCAAAGAATTGTGAAGGGGTTTAGCTAGGTTTTATGGCAATTTTTAATGCAAAGAACAGGGTTATTGAGTGCAAGCTCGTCTATTATGGCCCGGGACGAGGTGGGAAGACCACCAATCTGGAATACATTTTCAGGGCGTTTAAGAAACAGACGACCGGAGAGATGGTCTCTATTAATACAAAGGGTGATCGGACCTTGTTTCTTGATTTTCTCCCCATGGGTTTGGGAAAAATCAAAGGTTGCGATATCAAGGTGCAGCTTTACACTGTACCCGGACAGGTAAAATATGGATCAACCAGGAAGATGGTTCTAAAGGGTGTTGACGCTGTGGTCTTTGTTGCGGATTCCCTTGAGATTCGCCGGAAAGCTAATATGTTATCCCTGAAGGACCTCCAGAAGAATCTGGCACAACAGAACATGAGTATATTCAGGATTCCGTTGGTTCTTCAATACAACAAGCGAGATCTTGCCAAAGAGGACATGCCCATAGTGCCTGTTGAGGTCATGGAGCGCGACCTGAACAGCAAGCTTAAGGTTCCGTCTTTTCCTGCAAGCGCCTTAACCGGAGAAGGTGTCGGGGATACTCTGAAAGAATGTCTGAAGTCAACCTTGCACCACTTGCAGAAAGAGCTAAGTTGGGCACGATAACGGTCAGTGATGTTTCGTAAAGCCGTGCTTGCAGGAGACTTGAATTTCATTAGCCTGGCAGACAGTTTTCAAATACTTGGCGGGAACAACAGCACCGGTATTTTGCGCATTACGAGTCAATATGTCCCAACGCCTGGTCTGATATATTTCGTGGATGGTAATCCGGTAAATGCCGCCAATGGTTCATTGCAGGGGATGGATGCCATTTATTCCCTGTTTGGATGGACTGAAGGAGGATTTGAATTTCATAAGGAGGAGGTTCAGGTAGAACATGTTATCACTAGTAGCCGAATGGAGATCGTGCTCGATGCACTGAGGATGTTCGACGACGGCGTGATCAAGAAAGTGGGGCCTCTGTCTTGTGACGATATCGCTGACGTTGTAGGTAGTGGATTCAAGTATGGCAAAGGGGAGGCGATGCCGGTTATCAAAGGACCCCTGGTGGATTACATGTATGTCATTGATGAAGAGGAATTCCGTGACGGAGAGATGATTGTCGCAGAAGGAGGTCACGGCAACTGGGTTTGGGTTATTTTGGAAGGAAAGGCGAAAATAACCAGGGAAACCTCCAACGGTCCCATGACTATAGCCAGACTCGGAGAGGGGTGTTTCATAGGATCTCTCAGCTCTTTCCTACAGCGAGATTATGTCCGAAATGCTACGGTAACAGCGATGGGTGACATTCAGTTGGGCGTGTTGGATACGCAGCGTCTTTATCAAGAGTACGCATCTCTATCATTCGATTTCAGGAGCTTGCTTTCTAGCCTTGATGGTAGGCTGACAAAGATCACGGACACGGCTGCAGACCTGTTTGTGAAAAGGGATACGACCGATCGGTTAATCAAGGACGAAAAGCCGATCATAGAAGAAGGCACACAAAAGGGAGACATGTTCACCATAAGGGGGGGGGAGGCTTACGTGGCCCGGCAGACTCCGAATGGATATTTGCCGCTATTAACTCTCAAGGAAGGGGATGTTTTTGGATATGTGCCGTTCATGGATGTGGGCCACGAACCTCGCCGCGCCTCGGTGGTTGCATCAAAGGACTTGGACGTAGGCACACTGGATGCGGAAAGCCTCCAGAGAGAATATGTTCAACTTTCAGGAACATTCAGAAGCCTGGTCGTAAATGTTTGCACCAGTGTCGCTCTTACAACGAGGATGGTATGTTATTGCCAGGAAAACTAACATGCCCTGAGGACGAGCACAAAAACACCCTGAATGTGATCCAAGGAACCAACCGTAATTCTTATCTTCTTCTTTCTTCCCCCTTTTCTCTTCTGAAGATAGAAGCATGATGGCCACCATATGAAGATGTGGACTTAGCCTCTCTTTGCAGTTTGCCCCCGTATCTCTTCTTCCCCCTTTCCTGTTGACAACCATGCGATTTGCCGTGTTATTATCAAGACCAGAGATAAACGGGTATGACCGAGAAATTGGAGGCATGCTATGGCTAGCGAAGACGGCATTGGCATTGGCAGCGTTCTTGGTGGGTTTAAGATAGAAAAAGAGCTGGGAAGAGGCGGCATGGGAGTAGTATACAAGGGCCATGAGCTTTCGCTTAACAGGAAAGTAGCCGTAAAGGTCTTGTCGCAAAGGCTCTGTTCCGACAAAGAATTTGTGGAACGATTCAAAAGAGAGGCCCGGGTCATTGCTGCATTGAGTCATCCCAATATTGTGAGTATTCTTTCCTATGGGGAAGAGCAGGGGCGCTATTACTTTGCCATGGAGTACATATCGGGCAAAGATCTGGGGCAGATTCTGAAAGAAAAGGGATCCATCTCCCTGCAAGAGGCGCTTTCCATAACAGCGCAGGTGGCCAGCGCCCTGGCTGAAGCGGGCCCCAGGGGGGTGGTCCACAGGGACCTGAAGCCTTCCAACATCATGATCGATAGCATGGGGAGAGCAAAAGTCACGGATTTTGGTGTGGCGCACTTTCAGGATTCGGGCGCCAAGTTGACGCAGACTGGTTTGTTCCTGGGGACTCCGGAGTATGCTTCCCCTGAACAGGCCACGGGGCGCCCCTTGGACGTGAGAAGTGATATTTATGCCTTAGGCGCGGTCTTGTACAGAATGTTGTCTGGAAAAGCTCCCATAACTGGTGAGTCTCCACTGGCTGTGGTTACGAAGATCGCCACCGAACTTGTCACACCCATCGGGCAAATCAATACGGCTTTGCCAAAGTCCGTATGCGACCTTATAGACAAAATGATGGCCAAAGAGCCGGACGAGAGATTCCAAACGCCAAGAGAACTCACGGCGGCCATAGATCGTTGTGTCGATAGCTCAGATATTGATGCCCCCTTGGCAAAGAGCAAAGTAGCTGATGTGGGAACAGCGCCTCCGCCGCCACCAAGACAGAAATCCCGAGCCAAGTTATGGGGAGGCATCGCAGGAGTGGCCCTGGCTGTTTTGCTTATTGTGTGGCTTGTTGAAGGTGGCTTCCGTAAGGAAGAGTCACTCATTGAGAAAGAAAAAAAGGAGGCCGCAACCGAGCTGACGGCTGCAAGGGCTGTGTCTGAAAAGACCGATCACGTTCCTTCTTCTGCTGCGCCGGCAGTTAAAGATATCACAGAAGAAAAGCTTCCTGTCACAAAGAAACGTGAAGGCAAATCTGCCGCATTGGAAAAGAGCGCTCCATTGCCTAAGATTCCCACGGTGCTCATGGTGGTTTCAGGCGATGAAGCCATGGCGCCCCTTGTTCGTACGCACCTTGAATCGATTATTCGTGGAAGCGGTTTGAGGGTCGCCTCCATTTCCGAAATACCCGTGCTCATGGAGAAGATGCAGTTTGGAGAGACCCCCATTACTTGGTACGGTGTCCAACAGTTTGTCCCAAAGGGGAAAGCCCACATCCTTTTGCTGGCCCAAGTCCAGAAAACCGGATCCATGAATCTCAGATACTACGGACAGATGCAGGAAATGACCACAGCCACTTTCTCTGCTCGGGCGGTAGACATGGCCACAGGAACGTCGGTTGCCACGCCGGCAAGCGGTTCCATCAAATTTACCCTCTTGAATATGGAGGAAAACTTCAGGAAAACCATCACATCTGCAACCAGTGGCATGGGCGCAGAGATTAGGGGATATTGGGAAAAGAGAGTTGGGGGTGCCAAGAAAACTGGTTAGTCCCTGCTCACAAATAATTGAGGAATTTGGGGATTGCGCCTAGACGGCTTGAAAACATCGCAGGGATTGAGGAATTAGAAACGGGTTCAACGGACAGTTGGCTATGCTGAAAATCCACAACACCTTGACCAGAAAAAAGGAGATCTTTGAGCCTATAGAGCCTGGCAAGGTCAAGATCTATGTGTGTGGGCCCACGGTTTACGATGCAAGTCATATTGGCCACGCCCGTTCTGTGGTCGTGTTCGATGTGATTGTCCGCTATCTCAAGGCCACAGGCTATGACATTACTTATGTGCGAAATTTCACTGACATTGATGACAAGATTATTAACCGGGCCAACGAACTGGGCATCTCGACCAAAGAACTGTCAGAAAAGTATATCTATGAATTCTATGAAGACATGGATGCCCTCAGGGTGGAGCGGCCAACTGAGGAGCCGAGAGCCACAGAGCATATTCCCGAGATCATCAGTGTGATCCAGCGCCTTTTTGAGCAAGGACTGGCCTATGAGGCTGGAGGCGACGTCTTTTACGCGGTGGAACGTTTCAAGGGTTACGGCAAGCTTTCGGGTCGCAGGTTAGAGGATATGCAGGCGGGGGCCAGAGTGGAGGTCGACGAGAACAAGCGGAATCCGTTCGATTTTGCCCTTTGGAAGGGGGCCAAACCAGGCGAGCCCGTGTGGAACAGCCCCTGGGGAAGAGGTCGTCCAGGCTGGCACATAGAATGCTCGGCCATGAGCAAACACTTTCTGGGGCAGCCCTTTGATATCCACGGTGGGGGCAAGGACTTGGTGTTTCCACATCACGAAAACGAGATTGCCCAATCTGAAGGAGCCTTTGGAGGGACCTTTGTGAATTTCTGGATACACAACGGTTTTGTCCGGATTGACCAGGAGAAGATGTCCAAATCGCTTGGGAATTTCTTGATGATCAAGGACATTCTGAAACAGTATCACCCTGAGGTGGTTCGCCTGTTTCTCCTTTCCAATCACTATCGAAGCCCGGTCGATTTCACAAAAAAGGCCATGACAGAGGCTGAAACCGGCCTTGAGAAGATATATGCCTTGCTCAGGAGAATGGCCCAGTCCATAGGGACCGATGCGCCGGACCTTGATGAAGAAGAACCAGGGGACCTTTGGGTACGGTGTTGCGAGGCCATGGATGATGATTTCAACACAGCCAGGGCCGTTGGACTTGTGTTTGACACAGTGCGACGGCTGAACCGGGTTATGGATGATACGGGAGAAAAAGGGGAGGCGCTGGATCAGGCAATGCTTAGGTCTGTCCGGGCAGATTTGGTGCGTGTGGGAGAGGTCCTTGGAATTGGGACGGAGGCGCCTTCTCATTTCTTTGAACAGAAGAAGGCTAAGGCCTTAGAGGATGAGACAATTGATGAGACCTTGGTGGAGGGACTCGTGGCTGAGCGGATCGAAGCGAGGCAGCAGAAAGATTGGGTTCGGGCTGACCGGATTCGTGATCAGCTTGCCGCAATGAACGTTGTGCTTGAGGATCGGCCGGATAGGACAATCTGGAAGATCGAGACTTAGCCAAGTGAAATACTGGCATGATGTAATCATGAAGTATAAGAAGAGTGAAAACCGTACTGCTTCTTTCCGTTCCAACTTTCCGGTGTTCCAACATGCCGTTGTTGTCTGCCTCAGGCGGACGGAGCGCAGCGGAGCTGTCCATTGTCTTTCTTCAGGTTGATCTCCAGTTTTGCGCCAAAAGGCGACCAATCCAAGGCCATTGAAGCGCTGAGCAAGGGCGTAGCGCAGGGGGAGCGCAACCAGGTGCTCCTGGGTGTGACAGGCTCTGGCAAGACCTTTAGCATGGCACATGTGATTGCCCAGGCCCAAAAACCGAGCCTGGTCATTGCCCCTAACAAAACGCTGGCCGCCCAGCTTTACGGCGAGTTCAATACGCTCTTTCCTGAAAATGCCGTCGAGTTCTTCGTTAGCTACTATGACTATTACCAGCCGGAGGCGTACCTGCCTGCAGTTGACACCTACATTGAAAAAGATGCTTCGATCAATGAGATAATTGACAGGTTACGGCACTCGGCCACCCGGTCTCTCCTTGCCCGCCGTGACGTGATCGTTGTAGCCAGCGTATCGTGCATCTTTGGCCTCGGAGCCCCTGAAGACTACCTTGAAATGTGCCTTGAACTCAAGCCCGGGGCTACCATTGAGCGAGATGTGATGCTCAGCAGGCTCGTTTCCATGCAGTACAGCCGAAACGACTATGATTTCCATCGCGACACCTTTCGCGTAAGGGGAGACCGCGTTGAGATTTTCCCGAGCTATGAGGATCAAAAGGCCGTTCGCATTGAGTTTTTCGGTGATACCCTTGAGCAAATCCACGAAATAGACCCGCTCTTGGGCAAAGTCCTGAGGTCGATTGAAAAAGTAGTCATCTTTCCAGCCAGTCATTACGTGGCTTCGAGAGTAACTCTGAAGAATGCGGTGAAATCCATCAAAGAGGAACTTAAGGGGCGTATTGATCATTTCAGGGCAGCCAAGAAATGGATTGAGGCGCAACGTATCGAGGAGCGCACTAATTTTGACCTGGAGATGATGCAGGAACTCGGTTACTGTCACGGAATTGAGAACTACTCGCGACATCTGACGGGAAGGAGCCCTGGAGAGCCGCCCCCGACCCTGCTTGACTACTTTCCAAAAGACTATCTACTCTTTATTGACGAGAGCCATATTGGGGTGCCTCAACTTCGAGGCATGTACCACGGAGATCGATCCCGAAAGGAGACCTTGGTGCAATACGGGTTCAGGCTTCCCTCAGCCCTGGACAACAGGCCACTGAACTTTGAGGAATTCATGCAAAAGGTCTCCCAGGTTATCTTTGTGTCGGCCACTCCGGGAGACTATGAGATTGAGAAGGCCAGCGGTCATGTTGTGGAGCAGGTCATACGTCCGACCGGGCTCATTGATCCAAAGGTTATCATCAGGCCGGCTGAAGACCAGGTGGACGATTTGCTCGAAGAAATAAGGCTCAGGGAAGAACGGAACGAAAGGGTCCTGGTGACTACGCTGACCAAACGCATGGCAGAGGATCTCACGGATTATTACGAGGATTTGGGCGTTCGGGTCCGCTACCTTCACTCTGATATTAAGACCATGGAACGAACCGACATTATTCGCGACCTTCGTCTGGGGGTCTTTGACGTACTCGTGGGCATCAATCTTCTCAGAGAAGGCCTGGACCTGCCTGAGGTCAGCCTCGTAGGCATCCTGGATGCTGACAAAGAGGGGTTTCTTCGTTCGGAGCGGTCTCTGATCCAGACCTGTGGTAGGGCTGCAAGAAACGTTTTTGGCACGGTGATTTTCTACGCAGATCGTGTGACACGTTCCATACAGAGGGCCGTTGATGAGACAAACCGGAGACGAAGCCTTCAGGCGGCCTATAATAAGAAACACGGTATCACTCCAGAGACCATACAAAAGGAGATAACCAGCATCCTCACCTCCGTCTATGAGGCCGACTACGTGACTGTGCCAGCGGTTTCAGAACCTTCTATCAAATACAAATCAGCGGACGAGCTTGAGGAAATCATCCGGGAGCTTGAGGAAGAGATGAAAGGGGCAGCAAAGGATTTGGTCTTTGAAAGGGCAGCAGAGCTTAGAGACCAGATCAAAGACTTGCGGGAACTGGACATGGGCCTAAGATGAAGACAGAGCGCGCGGATCAACTCGAACGTATTGCCTTGGTTTCAACGCCATGGCCTCTTTACAGCCGGCCTTCTATTCAGCTTGGTGCGCTGAAGGCCTATTTGAAAGGCCGGCTTCCTAATCTGAATATACAGGCACTTCATCTTTATCTTAAAGTGGCGGAGAGGATTGGATACAAACTCTATCAGGCAATCTCGGAAAGGACCTGGCTGGCAGAGTCCGTGTACGGCGCCCTGTTATTTCCTGAACGCAAGAAAGAGATCAAAAAGATTTTTTACGGCGAGGCAAAGGGCCAGGCGGAGCTTCGCAACGTTGATTTCGATGCCCTGACCTCTGAGATCAAGGATGCGTCTGATGGGCTTATCCGTGCCGTGGACTGGGCGAGATGTGGGCTTGCGGGTTTTTCCATCTGTCTCTGTCAGCTCACGTCATCGCTTTATTTCATCAAACGCATCAAACAGGGGTTTCCTCATTTGCCTATTGTGGTGGGCGGTTCCACATTTGCCGGGGACATGATCCCTGGACTCCTTAAGTCTTTTCCCGACGTGGACTTTGCGATAAATGGCGAAGGTGAACTGCCCCTGAGCGCACTTATCTGTCAGGTGAGGGACTCGCTGGGGAATGATGACTTTCGCCCTATTCCAGGTGTTGTCACGAGGCAAGGGAGAGAAGCCGATACCCCTGTCACTTTTTGTCAACTGGAAAACCTTAACAGCCTGCCGCCCCCGGACTATAACGACTACTTTTATCTCTTAAAGACACTGGATCCTGAAAAGAGGTTTTTCCCGACCCTTCCTGCTGAAGTATCCAGGGGATGCTGGTGGCGGTCTGCGAAGGGTTCTTCGAAACGTACGGGGGGGTGTACCTTTTGTAACTTGAATCTTCAGTGGAATGGGTACAGATCCAAGGGCGTGTCTCAGATAGTCTCTGAGGTTGATTACTTGACCACAAAGTACAAGGCCCTTTCTGTGGCCTTTATGGATAACCTGCTTCCGGTGCGCCAGTCCAAGGAGATATTCTCCCAACTTGGTGAGCTGGAAAAGGACTTCCGCCTTTTTGCAGAGCTCAGGGCGACCACGCCACGTGACGTTCTCAATGCCATGAAGGCTGCGGGAACCCACAAGGTCCAGATCGGGATTGAGGCGTTGAGCACTCGACTCCTTGAGAAACTGAACAAGGGCACCACAGCCATCCAGAACCTGGAAATCATGAAGCACTGTGAAGAGTTGGGGATTTCAAACATCTCAAATCTCATCCTCCGTTTTCCGGGTAGCGATGCTGAAGATGTGGATGAGACCCTTCGTGCCCTTGAATTTGCCGTGCCTTTTCGGCCCTTGAGATTTGTCCATTTTTGGCTTGGCTTTGGAAGTCCGGTGTGGCAAAATCCAGGTTCCTTTGGTCTGAAGGCAACCTTTAATCATCCTTACTATGCGCTCATGTTCACACCTGATATTTGCCGGTCTATGCGTTTTATGATCCAGTCCTACAGGGGTGACCTTTCATATCAAAGAAAACTGTGGCAACCCGTGAAGAAGAAAATGAGGGCCTGGAAAAAGGTTTATGACAAACTCCACCAAGGCCCTTCCTGTTCCCCCATCCTTAGTTTTCGCGATGGACGAGATTTCTTGATCATTCGCGAGAGGCGCTTTCAGGCAGCCCCGTTGACGCACCGTCTTGTGGGAACGTCCAGGGCGATTTACCTTTTCTGTGAAAGGCATCGTTCCCTTAAGAGCATCGCGGCCCGCTTTCCAAAAGCGGGAGAGGAGAAGATCGTCCCTTTCTTGAAAATGATGGTGGACAAGAAAGTGATGTTTGAAGAAAATGGAAGATACCTGAGCCTGGCAGTGCCGGTGCGTAAGTAGGAGTGATATCTGATGAGTAAATACATGCAAATGAAAGTGAGCATTCTTCCCTATTACAAGAAAGGTCTGGGTGAAGCCTACCCCGAAATTGCCCGTCGCCTTAGTTTCCTGGACGAGGCATGGGTGGAAGAAGGGCCTTCCCTGTTTGAAATTGTGGGAAGGTTTGACAGACTGCTCTATGAACTGGAAGGGGACCCACCTTTCAGAGAAATCCTTCTTCAGCACAGGACTACTCTGCACCGGTATTATGAAGAAATAGAAGAACAAATTGCCGACTGGCATTTGGCTAAGGTTGATCAAATTTTGTACAAGATGGAGGACATTTTTGACGAGATAGAAAGGGAGCTGGGCAAGATATGATGTCAGAAGCGTTCTCTCCAATATCTGCCAACAATACACAAAGCAGACATTGTGCCTACTGACTCGATGAGTTCAGGCAGGGATATGCTTTCGTTGAATCCACCCAGATGTGGACCGGTGTGAAGGACAATGTCTTTGATTCCTTTCTGAAGTTTGTCTATCTCATCGTCACAATATCCCCTCTCTTGCAAGAAAGACCTGAATTCTTCTTTGGTCATTTCCTTTTGGTCTGCAACTCTTAGCATCTCTTCCATATGACGATCTACACCCATTTCGTCGATCATCCGGCAAGCAAGCTCATCGAGATTGAAAGGCAGGTCACCCCTGAATTCCGTTTCCACGAAGCCATGGTAGTAATTGAGAAAAATGCCTTGTATGATCTCCTTAAGGACTGGTTTATCAAAAAGGTCGCGGGCATCCACTGGCTTTCCGTGCTTGTCAAATCCTATTCTGGCTCTATTCTTGTTGCGAAAATAGCTGCCTGCAAGCAGTAACAGGCTCAAGATATGGCTGCCAATATGGCGGTAAAGATGCCGGTTCGGGCCTTTGAAGGCAATGAAGTGTTCGAAGTCCCTGATGCCCGTAAGACCAAGATTGGGATAGGAGCAGGAATCGAGCCACCTGTCAAGCCTGCCTGCTCGGAACCATTCGTAAAGGCCATGATCTCTTCTTCTGCCCCTTTGAACCCGGTTGTGAAAGAGCGGGATGGGGGCGGAATGGACAATGCCCAAAGAGGTCAGCCTTCCCAGCAGCCGGGCATTTCTGAAGATAATATCTTTGAATCCCTCGCCGGCCGGCGGTCTATTTTTCATGTAATCGTTGGCATAGGTGAAGTAATCCCTGTCAGCAATAAAACCTATTGCATAACGTTTTGGATGAAGATCCAGTGTGCCGGGCAACGCTACAGGCATATCCTTTAAGCTGAATACATAGCTATTCTCTATCTTCATGGGCAAAGGGATATTGAACCTCAAAGGGAAAGAATAGCCTCCTTGACGAAGATGTTCCATCCAGAGGGTTTCTCTAAAAAGGGAGTGAGGAGAATCGTTAGGCCGGGCCAGTTTCAAGACCAGTAATCTATCTGCTTGATCGAGTGGAGCAACGAGACTTCTTCCGAAAAAAGCGCCGGGATAGGATATTCTGAGGCCCTTTTCATCCAATATCTGCTGCCAGCTTAGGCGAGGCACATTGTTTGTGGTGACGTCCTTTAGGCCCGGGCCTTGAATTGAAAAGGGGAGGCTACCCAGGGCTTCAGCGCTTACCCTGTGAGCATGTCCGGTGGTTGTGGCAAGGACGTTCTTGAGAGCGCAGTATGCCTGGTCGGCCATGGTTCTTTCTTGGGAATTAGTGATAATACAGGCCAGCGTGTCCGCAGCCAGCCTGAACAGGAAGAACCCTCGTCTTTGAAGAGAAAACCCCGGGTCTTTGAGAAGCTCTTGCAGGATGAGAGTGGTCTCCGGGCCAATAATCTCAGGATTGGATTCGGCCAGGCACTGCAAATCGTAAACAGCAAAATACCTGCTGGTAAAATCACAGGCCTTATCTTTGAGCTTATCCTCTGAATGGGCCTTTTGTCTTTCTAAAAACGGATCGTTCATGCGTCTTTCAGAAGCTTCTTGAAGCCCTCAAGTGTACCCTTCCATGCGGCATCATCCCCCGCCATCATCGCATTTATTACGTTTTTGTTCAACACTGACCTCAAAGACTATCTCTTCATCTCCTATCTTGCATACTGCTTCCCCCAACGTGCTGCCGGAAAGCCAATAGCCTTGCAATCATAATCCGTTCGCATCTCTGCTGTCATCCTGATTTCTGCCATTGTCTTTTTCTCCTTTATTCGCCTTCGCCGTAATACCCTGCAGCGCACCGTCGCCAAAGCTATGGCGCGTCGGCGACTTGCTGCAGGGATGAAAGGCAAGGCGAACCTACGGCGAAATTCCGCTTTGATACCCCGCAGCTTGCTGCGGGGAGCTTCATTTATCTTGTAAACTCGATGGAATCGTGAAAAGTCGGATTTGGTGAATATGTGATTTCGATCCCGCTGTTAGCGGGAAGAAATCTTGTCCTCTCAATATGTTACACACTGAAGATTTCTGGCTTCGCCCTCCGGCTTCCGGCCTCCGGCTCGTAGAGCCTACGCCTCGGAGAGCTCGTAGAGCCTACAGCTCGGAGAGGGCGTAGGCCCATACGGACTGAAGGCTCGAAATGAGCCCGCCGATGGCGGGGTTGTCACTTTTCGGATGCTGTAATGTTTCAGCCGCATAGTTTCCCGCACACGATCCATGAATTTCTTTGGTTTCCGTCCATCGTTGCCCTTGACATGCTCCTCCTTGCAACCCATAATGCCCCCAAATTTCAGTTCAGCAATTCTGCTTTGCACCCATAAATCAGTATTGCAGAAAGGTCAATAGAAATGAGGGAATAAATGCCCACATGAGCAAATTCTTGCCCATTTTTTGCTGAACTTTTTCTTCGCCTGGAACGTCTTCGCCTCGAAAAATTCGATCCAGAGGTCCGGCAGGCTCGGGCGGGTGCTTGTAATGAGTTGAAATACCTAAAAACAACATTTGCTAGATTTTAGGTCAGGTCGACACGAGATTTGGCACAGATCTTGTTGTTAGAAGTGGGCTGACGTATTTGCAGGAGGAGATGGAATCAAAAAATGGAGGAGGTGACGAAAAAAGGTAAGGTGTGAAGTAGGGAGGTGGTATTGTCGATAGGTGAGGTTTGCTGTCCGCTTTTATAGTTACCATCTTATGGCGGATCCTCATGAGTATTTCAAGTCATGATGCCAGCAAGTTCTGGGTTTACGAATTCCGTATTTATTCTATATATCGGTATTACGGAAACAGTAAATGCGGAACGTTTTCGGCAATATCAGCGTATATTGGGAAATGCGGAAAATTTTAGGGATAAGAACTTGTTCGCGCCATATGGCAATAACTTCGGCGGACTCCGCTCCCTTTGTTGAAAGAAAATGGAGAGTTGATAGGTAATCCGCTTTATAATCGGCAACACTGTGAACCTGCATAGACTCTTTCTCTAACACCCATCAACTCTCCATTTTCTTTCAAGTCGGGGGTTCCGCTCAACTCGGTTAGATTGCCAGTTCTGCATTCAAGCCTCCTAGTCATTGTGAATGTCGTATTTAATTGCTTCTATTCCGTGGGGCGCGAAATGACCGGAGATCCGTATAGTAAGATCGCAAAATCCTACGATACTTGGGTTGAGCCATTCAGCAAAGCAATAAGACAGATGGGTTTGAAGATGTATCCTCCCAAGGAAGGGATGCGTGTCCTTGATGTCGGGTGTGGAACTGGGACGAATCTATATCTGTACTATAGAGCGGGATGTGAGGTGCATGGAATAGACTTATCCCCTGGAATGTTGGAGGAAGCCCGCGGGAAACTGGGCGATCGTGTGCGACTTCGATTGGGAGATGCATCGCAAATGCCTTATTCAGATGGCTTCTTCGATCTGGTTATTGCGATGCTGACTTTGCACGAGATGCCTAGTTCAATACGCCCCGCCGCAATGAGCGATATGGTTCGGGTTCTGAAACAAGATGGGCGCATGCTGCTTATTGATTTTCACCCCGGTCCAATTCGCTTTCCAGAAGGTTGGCTTCATAAAGCCCTTATTCTCTTCTTTGAAATAGCAGGTGGAAGAGAGCATTTCAGGAATTATCGTAGCTTCGTGGCCAGCCAAGGACTTCTAAACTTGATAGACTCGCATGATTTGTTTGTAGAGAAAAGGAAGATTATTAGTGGTGGTAATCTTGGATTATTCCTTTTGAGATCGAGTAAGCCCAATTGACCTGTTATTCTGGTTATATGCGTTGCCAATCTAACAAGGCGCTGATCGTGCCAAGGTAAATCCGAGACATTGGGATTGGGAGTAATCCCATCGCTTTTCAGCACGCGGAAGGCAGCAGACGTGGATACGATATGGCGAGTGTTCAGGTCACCACCGGAGTCTGAGACCAGGGCATGTGCTCAAAGGGGTAGCTCGGGAACTTGGGAGATCCAAATGTTTCCTTGTGTAAGAGGACGGTATTAGGAGATCCAGCCGAGGGCGAAATCCTGGCGCTGATGAGGAGTGTCCTGCCCATCAGCGAGTTCCGTTTCGAATGATGCGGAAGACACAAACAATAAAGATGGGCGATACAAGGTATTGGGGGCGGAGAGCGAACAAACCCGAGATGGGCATTTGGAAGTCTTAGCAGAACATAGTACCGATGTCAGGGAAGAAGACCTCTGACGGGAAGGTGGGGAAGTGAGGCCCAAGCGACCCACTGCAGGGAAGGTGAAGCCGGGCATAACGTTTCTCTGGTAGGAACTATGGGAGATACTCAGATGTCACAAACCATATCAACGGTAAACCAGAGAATTGCGAAACAGGGAGCTTGCGCTTCCAGGCATAATCTCAATGTTCAGGCAGGGGGTGGCCCACCGCTGTTAGTGAAAACCTCTATAATCTATATCAACGGCTGCGGAGAGGTCAGTACGTTGCTACACCGGTGAAACGGATGTGGATAGACAAGGACGGCGGGAAAAAGAGGCCAATAGGTATCCCCGGTCTTGGACTTACCAGTACTTCGGTGTTCGGTGCAACTACAAGGCTATTGAGTCAGTTTACGAACATGCGAGAAAGTCCTGGAGGTTTTGGTTAAGCCGCAGGAGTCATAAAGGCAAGGTGTTGTTTGAGGACTTGCAAAGGACATACCCTCTGCCATTACCCAGGATAGTCCATAATATCTGAGGTCCCAGCAGGGCAGCAAAGTTATGCGCCAAACGGGGTGTCGCCTGTTTGGTTTCTAATCTGGTGAAAGGATTAGAACCGAGGAACCGTATGAGGGAAATCTTCAAGTACGGGTCTGTGGGGGGAGCGCCGGGAAACCGGTGCTCCTACCCGGAAGGCGGACGGGCTAAAGCCGTAGCCCTTTGGACATGCATCAGTATGCGTTATTTGGTCTCTGTTTAGACCTTCCGTGGCTCCCGTCGCCCGCCGCTCAACTCTTCGTTGGGTGAACCTCACGCATTGGGGCTAAAGGAAATGATCAGTAGTGGTAGCGCAACTGGGCGATATGAATTGCATTTTCAGATACTTTATAAACGAACCTGTGTTCATCAGTGATTCGTCGGGACCAGTAGCCGGAAAGAGCATGTTTAAGTGGTTCAGGTTTTCCAATACCCTCAAATGGATTTCGTTTCGTTTCTTTGATGAGGGTATTGATACGACGAAAAACCTTTTTATCGGTTTTCTGCCAAAAGAGATAATCATCCCAGGCGTGGTCAGAAAAGATGAGCTTCACTCTAGAAGTTCCTTTTCGGTCCCTTTGTCGTTTTCAAGTTGGGCGATAGATTCAATCAAACGCCTGGTGTTCTTTGGTGACCGTAAGAGATAAGCCGTTTCTTCAAGGGCTTCATAGTCCTCAAGTGACATAATGACCACAGAGTTAGAGGTTTTACGTGTTACGATTACCGGCGCGCGGTCTTTACATACTTTTTCCATTGTTTTTGCAAGGTTTTGCCTGGCGGCTGTATAGGTTATAGCTTCCATAAAGCACCTCCTGTACAGATTATTGTACATATAAAAATGCTGTTGTCAAGCGCATATTTAGAGCCCCAACATGCCAAGTCCGGGGTTCCGCTCCCCGCCGTTTCTGAATTCATGTCTCAGAAGTTTGATTGAATTACACTACATGCTATTATAGGTGGTATTGGGAAGGACCGCAATGATCTTGTTCAGTCCGTACCGGGAACAGGTATCGGAGATCCGAAGACGTTTCCGCAGGTCTTTGGCAAAGTTTTTGAGCAGAGTCTGACCCGTTGCATAGCCTGCCTTCTCGTTGATGTCGTCCAAATTCTCCAGTGTTAAGATGATTAGGGAAAAGGCCGTCTGGTGGCGTTGGAGCCGGGCCATCTCTTCCCGGAATCTTTGCTCCCCTTGTGGCTGGGGTGCCATGCCGGTGAGGACGTCGTGACGGCTTTCCAGGCCTTGGACGAACTGCTGCACCTTAGGGTCAGAAACCTGTTGGATCGCTTCGGGAGTCCCCTCAAAAAGGATCCTGCCTGCTTCCAACATGGCAATGCGTTGTGAGATGTAGAAGACGTCCGGTATCTCGTGGCTGACTACCACCCCGGTGAATCCGAACTTCTTCTGATAGTCAGAGATCATACTGTGCACAGCGTTTTTGCGGATCGGATCGAGGCCGGTAGTGGGTTCGTCAAAGAGGACGGTCTCCGGGTCTGTAACGAGGGCCCTTGCCAGCGCCACCCTTTTTTTCATCCCACCTGAAAGCTGGGAGGGGTATTTCTCGTCGATCTTGTGAAGATCAAGCCTGTTCATCATGTCTTGCACAAGCCTTCGGATTTTTCCTTCCGGCAACTTGGTCCTTTCCTTCAGGGGGAGGGCAACGTTGTCAAAGACGGTCATGGAGTCGAAAAGAGCGGTGTTTTGAAACATATAGCTGAATTTTCTTTTAATAGCCCTTCGTTCTTCCTTGTTCATGGCCGAAAGTGGTTGACCACTAAACAGGACCTGGCCGGAATCGGGCTCCATCAGGCCTATGATGTGCTTTAGCAGCACGCTTTTACCCACCCCGCTTTTGCCAATAATGGTGGTAACCTCCCCCTGGTAGATGTTCAGATTTGCGCCTTCCAGAATGGCTTGTTCCCCGAACTTCTTGGAGACATTTTTGAACTCTATGAGCGGCTGTGTCATGATCCCTACAACAAAAAGGATGTAAGCACGTAGTCAACAATCAGGACAAGGACGCAGGAGATAACCACGGCCGATGTGGTCGAAAGGCTGACGCCCTTGGCCCCGAATCCATGAGCACGAGTGTGTGTAAAGAAACCCTGAAAGCAGCAGATAGTGGCAACCACGATTGCAAATGCAATCGACTTGATGAATCCCCCTACAATATCTTCCATGAGTACGCTCGATTCGACCCGCGAAAAGTAGATGCCGGGGTTGATGCCAAGGAGGCATGAGCCTGTCGCATAGCCTCCGAAAATTCCCACCACGTCAAAAAGGGCGGTCAGGATGGGAAAGCTGATCAGGGCCGCGGCGATCCTGGGACTGACCAGGAACCTCATTGGACTGATGTCCATGGTTTCAAGGGCATCGATTTCTTCGGAAATCCGCATAATTCCAATCTCCGCGGCAATCGCTGAGCCTGCCCGCCCGATAACCATGATGGCCGTCATTACCGGGCCGAGCTCCCGGACCAGAGATAAGGCCACTGCCGCGCCCAGCAGGCCCTCGGACCCAAATTTCACCAGCGTGTAGTAGCCCTGAAGGCCAAGGACCATGCCAGTGAAGGCCGCAGTCAGTGAAACAACAAAGACCGACTTCATCCCAATGAAGTAGACCTGGTGAATGATCTTGGATAGTTGAATAGGAATGGAAAAGATCAGGAGAAAACCCTTGAAAAAGAATACGGCAATCCTTCCCATCTCCTGAATCAAGAAGATGGTGAATCTGCCGAGGCCAGATATGGGCGGAGCAACTATCTCAAAAGGTGAGATCACGGGTGTCCTTCCGAAGAAAACCAAATATGGCAATCAAAGTCTCTCTTACGGCTAGCAGGAATCATGCCTTAATGTTGAGAGCAGATAATTTTTTCTTGAAATTATTGTTGACACAGATTCTGTGTTGGATACTTAGGGAGGATACCAAGGAAGGTGGCGAGGCCTCTTCTGGGCGGGCCTGGGGGAATTAAGGGACTCGGGCGGGATAGCCTCTTGTCTGGCGGTTTTCTGAAGCATAGAGAGGCATAGAGAGGAGAAGCGGACATGGGCATTGAAATGACACCTATAGGTTTTGTGAAGACCGATGCCGAAAAGGTTCCGCGGCATTGGACTGTCTCAGAGGTGGAGGGCACGTTGGTGGTTGAGGAGAAATACCTGGAAGGCCTAAAAGACATCAGGTCCGGGCAACGAATCGTTGTGATTTTTCACTTCCACCGAAGCACAAAGTTCAGCTCACAATTTCTCAGCCAGACGCCCGCGCACCGTGGCAAGAGATTGGGTGTTTTCAGCATCTGTTCTCCAATACGTCCCAACCCTATCGGGATGTCGGTTTTGGAGGTTCTTGGGAGGCAAGAGAACGTCATTTATGTCAAGGGCCTGGATATGCAGGACGGCACACCTATCCTGGATATCAAACCCCATGTTGAAGGCAGATCGAGTTGTCCCAGTTTTGAAGGCGAACGGCGTCCCACGACCCCATAAGGGCTTGCCCGGGTTAGGTGTTTCAGGGGAGGTATCATGAAAAATTTCAGACGATCCTACTACAATGTATTTTCTCGATTTTATGACAAATTTGTGGCTCTTCATTCATCTGATGCCCAAGGAGCCCTAAGGCGATTCTTTTCAGACCAGGTGCCGGTAAAGGGAAATGAGTCTGTCCTGGATATCTGCACCGGAACAGGGTCTTTGCTACTCAATCTCAGGGAAAAGGCAGGAGCTTATGGACTTGTGGTCGGGGTGGACTTTTCCGCGGGCATGCTGAGAGTTGGTCAAGAAAAAACCAGAATCTATGAGAACGTCTTTTTGCTGGCCTCCGATGTGGGCTACCTTCCCTTTGACGCAGATGTGTTTGGCGCCGTGACATGCACTCACGCCTTTTACGAATTGAAAGGAGAAACACAAGATCGTGCGCTGGCAGAAATTGCTCGTGTTCTTAAACCCGGGAGACCTTTTCTCATGATGGAACATGATGTGCCTGAACGTGCTCTGATAAGATTCTTATTCTATGTTCGGCTTTTTTCCATGGGCGCCAAAAGGGCGATACACATCTTGAGACATGAAAGGGAGACTCTCGAAAAGCATTTTTCCGTGGTCGAGCAGATAGTGACTCCCACAGGTAGATCCAAAGTCATGATATGTTGGAACTGAGAAGATGATATTGTGAGAGGGAAATCCTTGCTCAAGACGCAGGCTTGTGATAGTTTCCCGCTGCACGCTGCACCTAAACAGAGGACAGGAGGCGCATGATGGAATGGATAAATGCTGCGGTACTGATTGTAGTGATTGTTTTTGCACTTCATCACAAGAAAAAGATAAAGGCTTTGGGGGACGACGTTGCTTTGCAGAAAGAAAAACTAGCCTCACAGGCAAACATGTTGGCCTTGCAGAAAGACACATTGGCATCACAGAAAGATCTGTTGACTTCATACAAAGATGCACTGGACAGTCTAAAGGCAAAACTCCCTGTTTGCGGGCCTGTACAAGCTGAAGTTGAGGCGAAAACTGGAGAAGATGACATTGAATTGATACAACGGGATAACATCGCGGAAGAAAAGGCCAGGTTTGAAAAGGAAGTGCAAGAGAGAACAAAAACCATAGAATGGTACGAAAAGGAATTCTCTATTGGATTGGACGCCATTTTGGAACTGTTTCTTCACGTTCCCCTTAGGATACAGAAATCGATTATAGCCAAGATGCCTGATAGTGTCATCAAGAAGGGATTCAAAAGGCTGTCAGGCAGAATCCAATGAAATCGCAAGAAAGCCTTTTGTGAAGGACTTTGAGGATGTTGGCTGAACATTCTGATTTCTTGGGCTTGACTTTGGAAGACTATTTGTTATTATTTAAAAGTTCCTGATCCCCAGTAGCTCAGTTGGCAGAGTCCGCCTGGGGCGGATTAACCACGCCTACGGCGGATAAACCATCGGGTGGGCTGGAAACGGGTAGAGGTGCAAGAGAGGTATTAAGTTAGCGTGATCCCCAGTAGCTCAGTTGGCAGAGCAGATGGCTGTTAACCATCGGGTCCGCGGTTCGAGTCCGTGCTGGGGAGCCAAACAATAACACCCGGTCAATATTGACCGGGTTTCTTTTTATCTCAAATAGTTATCCAATCTTAACGATCACCCAAAAAAACTACCAATTCATACACCAGCGAACAATATTTCCAGGTTATGCCCCTTCTATGCTTTTCATCAATTCATTTGCAATATTGGCGCTTTCAATGCGCATGATACTTTCCTGAGCACTCCCATAGCTCAACAAATTGATACTGCCATACCACACAAATTTTTGATCCATGATTGCAAACTTTTGGTGGATATTGGATTTGAAAACGACACTGACTCCGTTATCGGTCAATAAGTCCAGTGTCCTTTGCATAGCGATGTGGTCTTTCGGCGGAAAATCCTCTTTCGGACGGGTCACGACGATGACACGGAGATTCTTAACGGTTGAGATTTTCAGGTTTTGAATCATTTGGTAGGTGCGTCTTCTTCTGACAAACGGGCTTACGATCACAATCTCATTTTTAGCGGCAACGATATCCTGATTGAAAACAGGCAAAAAATTATCTTTATCGAAAATGATATCCAAGGGCGCATCCATGGCCTCTTCACCCTTGGCTTTATATCCCATAGAAGCGTATCCGTTCAGCCTTTTCTGATACATTTTTTCCAGCATCTTTACCTGGATATCCACATAGTCATAAATCCGCACCTCTTTTTTCGTTTTGAACAGTCGATGTAGCCTCCCGGCATATTGCTGTAACGTGCCTTTCCACGATATGGGCATGGCCAAAAATAAAGTGTCAAGACGCGGTTCATCAAAACCTTCCCCGATAAAATGACCGGTAGCTATCAGGATAATATTTTTATGAGCAGGTGTCTCGGTGATGCTCTGAAAGGCCTTCTGAGTCGATTTTTTCCCCATACCGCCCATCAGTGTGATAACGTCCGGAACCTTTTCCTTTAATTTTTTCGCAAGCAATTCAACATGGGCAGTTCGCAACGATAAAACAAGGCAGTTTCTGCCTTGATGATAATTTTTCAGCACGTCTTCGATAATCTGCTGATTCCTGAAGGCGTTGTCCATGATTTCGGAATATAATTCCTGGATGGATACATCTTTTTCGTCACTGTCCAGGGGAACCCTCAAAGAGGTGAATCTCGGAACAATATAATGGTCAAAAGGCCTGTTCTCCGCCTGTTTTTTTGGATTATCCCGATACCGAATTGGGCCGCAATGCATGAACAGAATCGGATGATGCCCATCTTTCCTTGTCGGTGTGGCGGTCAGGCCATAAACATGTTTCGCATGGGTGGTTTTCAGGATTTGTTCATAGGTAAATGCTGACGCATGGTGACACTCATCAGCAATGATCATGCCGTAATTATTAACGCATTCCTTGACTTCTCCTTGTCGGCTAAGCGATTGCATCACGGCAATGTCCACAATGCCGCTTAAGGAATTTTTACCTGCGCCCAATTGGCCGATAGCACCTATTTTCTTTTTTCGCCCCCTTTTCTTGGCTGCGGTGGCAGGCTGCTCCGGCAATGGCTCATTCACAAGCAGGAATTCCGACAACTTTTCTTTCCATTGCGACAGCAGGCTGACCTTGTCAACCAGAATGAGCGTATTCACTTTTTTCTCGGCAATCAGCTTAATTGCCACAATTGTTTTGCCGAAGGCTGTTGTGCCGGAAAGTATTCCGTTATCATGCTGCAATAGGTGTTTTAGAGCCAAAGACTGTTCATCCCTTAGATGACCTCTGAATTCCACATCAATCCTTTTTCCACTGAAGGTTTTATCGATAAACCGGATATCTATTCCGAGTTTTTCAAGCTCGTGAGACAACTCAGACTCGCATCCTCTTGGCAAACACAGGTACTCTTTTGTTTCATCCGAACAGGAGACGACCCTGGGGTGCCCGTAGGTTGGTAAACGCATGGCTTGCTGTTTGTAAAACATTGGGTTTTTAAAGGACGCGAGCCGTTTCAACCGATTCAACGCCCTTTGGGAAATCGCCGCCTTTGGAATAAACAGCATGTTTGCCTTTACGATGTCGAGTTGCTTCGGAAAATCAATTTTTTGTATTCCAGTTTTGTCTATATGCCTTTCCCAGGGCTTTTCTGTTTCCTCTTCTTCATCGATTTTTAATGTGCCCAGTTCATGGCCGGGGCAAAGTTTTGAAATAATATCATCAAGACGGTCTTCGGGAATTTTTTGAATGGTGGATAAGAATAACCATTGGTCGCGATATGATTTAAAGTTTTCGTCGATAAATTCACTGTTTTCGTTTTCCCTGGCCGATTTTTGTAGCGGCAGTGCAATCAAATTTCCAAGGCCGCCTTTGGGCATGGTGTCCTGACTGGGAAACAACCGGTCATATGATTTAAAGTGGATTTCATGCCTCCTACTCATGGAATAAGTGAGTAGGGCAGTGCCAAATTTTCGCGCCAAAGCAGCTGATAGCCGGTTTTCAAAGAAAAACCAGACATGACCGCCTTTTCCGGATCGTGACCGTTCGACGGCGAAAGGAATATTGAACTCCATGCAAACATCTCTCAGAACAGAGATATCTTTTTGCCAGTCTGTGTCGTCAAAATCCATTGCCAAAAAGCAGCACGTTTCATCCGGCAGCATTGCATAGATGCCGACAACGATATTCCCTCTGAGATGACTCTCAATTACATCTTCGTCCAAAGCAGCATACAATTTGTATTCGCATTTGGAGCAGGAAATTTTTGGCTTGCCGCACATTCCTGATTGCCACTGATTCAGACAAACAGGCGAATAACCCGATGTCCCTTTATTTTTATTCTCCCATCGCTTCGCATAGACATCATCACGGCCTTTGAAAAGTGACATGAACAGGCGGATCTTGGAGAGAGAATCCGATGTGCAATCCACACCTGAAAAGCAGTTCCTGTCAGCCGATTCATCGTCAGGTATAGTTTTTTTCTTGTTTTTTGCTGAGATAGTGTCTTGGATAAACTCAGATTCCGGCATTCCGAGTTGAGCTTTCAACTGAATGTTTTCTTTTTTTAATCGGTTCACCTGTTCCAACAGGGTATTATATTTTTCGAGTAATTCCTTATAATCCATCGTTATACCCATGGACCAGGTGCAGACCATTTTGAAGGAGGAGACTTTCGTGAAGTCAGAGCCGATGCTATGGGGCCGATAAATTCTTTCACTTGCATGACAATATTTTTGAATTCCGCAGGAACGTGATAGCAGGAACGTGATCTTGTTTGAGTTTTTTCCTGAAAGCATTCCATTGGATTTGTTTCGTTGCGATGAACTCTTGTGAAAAGGCAACGATTTTATCTGGAAGTTCGGTCCCGCGCTGTTCAAGCGTCAACCTGATGGCTTCTGACAAGGTTTTTCCTTCAAATCCAAAATGACGAGAAAGCAACCAGATGTCATAGAAATCCTTCATCCGGCTATTCAATTCACGGAGTTTTAGCATTGCTTCAAATTTTTCAGAGATCGAACTTTCACGGCTGTAACATAGCAATAGTGGGGCGGGAAATTCCAACATAGCAGGTATTTCTGATCTCTCATGCCCGGGATAGATGATATCGCCGAACCCTATATCAATTTGCATATTCAACTTCATTGTATCTAATTTGCCGGGAACCAGATTCTTATTCCTTTATATTCCGCATCTTCAGTAATACGCTCAGCAGTTATGTTTTCAGGAAAAAAAGATAGGCCATCAGGATCAATATTAACGGATAGTATATCGGTTATATTGGAAACCAACAGCGACACGTCATTATTTGTTCTGCCAAGCAGATCAATGTCCATAGTTGGTCTAATTTCAGGCGTTTGCCAGATCCGAAGCAACAGAGCCCCTTTAAGGATAAACCGGTTTGCATGCTGAGATTGGGCAAGACGATACAGAAACCGTTCCATGGCATAATATTGAACAAGTTCTTGAAAAGGTCGGGCATCAGATATCGATTTATTGAGCAGCCGTTGTCTTACGGATGCTGCGATATTTTTCAGTGGTGTTTTGGTCAAATCGTTGCCTCCAAATAAGGCGTCATTATATTTTTCACTCGACATGTCTCAGCGTATGTAAGCAACTTTTCGAGATTGAATTTTTGTCTGGACCTGTAAAGTTTAAGAGCTTCAAGGACAACCTCCATCCCAATTTTGTTTCGGAACTTAAAGCAATCGGCCAAGGTTTTCTCGGGGTTGTAAATTTTTACGGATACACCATCAATGACATGATTTTCGATGCCGGAGTTGTATGCTTCATTCGAGAATCGATGGGCCTGAATAGGAGGATAATCCAGCGAAGGTATTCTTGAGTCCCTTGGTACAGCCACGGATACAACATGCGGAATCTGGGTTGTGATATTATGAAAAGACAGTGCTGAAATGAGGCAGACGACGGCATTAGGAAACCGAAGGCTAACCGTAACTAGGTCCGGGTTGGATATTGGTGGCAACTCCACCAGTCGATAAACGCCTCTGCTCACTTGCTCGATGATGCCCTTGTCTCTGAGCGAGTATAGCATATAACGTGTAATACCGTGTACGAGAGCCTCACTCATCCGAAGTTGACCACCATGTTTGCGGAATATCGCTATGGGAGATTCTTTCATTTTCAGTACAGACAAAAAGTTTCCATTTGTTAATAAGTGGTGACAATATGTCTGATCTAAATCTAAAAATCAAGGGGAATTTTTGAATACCCTCCACTTGTTAATGCCTTTCTCATTTCATCAAATTTCCTGATCTTGTCATCATCAGACGCCAATAGGGTCAAGGGCCTGAGCCTTCTCTCGGTAAAATGTTTCAGGACCTCTGGTTCATCCGTATTCATCAAGTAATCCGTTATCCGGGCGGGCAGCCTATTATACAGGGCAACCATCTGACATACCCTGGCCTTACTAATAAAAAATTTTTTCGAAAGATCATTATATGTTGACATGGGATTTTCTTTGAAATATTGGACCATCTCGAAACCGACCACTTAGAGGGTTTTTATATTCTTTGGATGAACGCAAAGAATGTTCCAAATCCCGTTTCGTGATCGCTTTATTTGCAGGAAATTTGGCAGGTTTTTCACCCTTGACAAGAAGCTTTTGCTTTTTATTATATATAAAAAAAACAGAGAATTAGCTCCGATACTGATTTTGTTCGCTGAGTGGATAGCTCGGGGAGCCAGAAAATATGGCCCGATCCTTTTCAGGATCGGGCTTTTATTTTTCGCAGGTTCGCATGGCCTATTGGGTTTACATTCTGCAAAGTGGAACTAACAGCAAACGTTATGTCGGGCAAACATCCGACTTGCAGCGGCGGCTGAAGGAACATAATCATCCAGCATTGGGGAAAAATCGATATACCAGAAAACAGAAAGGCCCCTGGCGCCTGATTCATTCAGAAAAATGTGAAACTCGAAGCGACGCCATGAAGCGTGAGCGATTTTTCAAAAGTGGTCAGGGGCGAGAATGGATACAAGAAAACATTTTGCAGGGTTAAGGCGCAAGCCGAAATCGGCATGAGGCGTAACGGGGCTTGTCTCGCCGAAGCCTTGGCAAAGGCGGAAGCCAGCAACAAATGCAACCCTTTTCGAACCGGTTGCTTAACGAATAAAGCTCTACCCCAACTCAAGGTCATCCAGGAAGGGCCAAGCCCGATCGCCATCCAAACCCTCCGGCGCCGATCGCCAGATGAATCTTTTTGAAGACCCGTCTTAGAAACCCTGCGGGCAGGCGGAACGGCACGGTGCCCCCATAACCTACAATGAGGCGGAACCCCGCCTTTTTCTGACGGATCCGGTGTTGAGCGATTTCGTCCGGAAAAAGGTTGCAGGTTTTTTCGCGAGTGATATAGCATTTGTTATCAAATTTATTATTAATGATGATCATTTCTTAGGAAGAGCCCATGAAACCTATCCACCGGGATTACCCCTTATTGGTAAAGGAAGTCCGCCGGCAACTTGCCTTGAGCCAGGAGGATCTGGCCCGGGAGTTGGGCGTGAGCTATGCCACGGTCAATCGCTGGGAAAACAGCCAGGCAAAACCGTCCAAGCTGGCCAGGGCGCAGTTGGATACATTTTGCGATCGGATGTTGAAAGAGGGAAGATTGGATATTCCTAACCAGTAGGGAAGGAGACGGACTGATGCGGTTTGATCCTGACAAGCCGTTTAATGATTTGCCTTTGTTGCCGCCTGCAGCGGACTTGGAAAGCAGAGCGGTTCTCAAAAATCGGTGGCCAAGCGCTCTATTTAAACCGGGCGGCATACGAGCTTCTGGCGCCGGAACATGTCGATGAAATCGACATATGGTGAGAACGTGTCGATATTTTCGGTTTTTATGGACACGTTTTTCGAATATGTCGATGACGTGGACACGTTTTTCCGGTGCCTCTGAAAACGGAATGTTAGGTAGCCTTGGCCGTAGATGGACTTTGTTGATGATCGAGATGGTTGCCTGTTCACGGCAAGGGTTCACCGAAAAACGGCAATAAGTTCGGAGAAAATGGATCTCCTGCCGCTCAGTTCGGAAAAAGTGTCGGGAAAAACCGTCGGGGGAAATTCTAGCCGCATTGAAACAGGATGAGCACTTGACCATTCCTGAACTGGCCTCATTGATCGGTGTGACAGAACGATCCATAGAGCGGAACATCAAAAACTTGCAGGAGCGGGGCCATTTGCGCCGCATCGGCCCGGCCAAGGGCGGCCATTGGGAGGTCCGATGACCTATAACGAAGCCGAAACCCGTTTTCACCTGATCGATCCGGTTCTGCGTGAAAAGGGCTACAACGATCATCAGTGGTTGAAAATCAAATGGCTAAACGAGGACAACAATGCAGAACTACGATAGTCTGAACCGATTGAAAGAGCTCTTCCGAGAGCTGTTTCAGCTTGACACGGCCGACCTGGATTTTGGCCTGTACCGCATCGGCTATTGACGAGATTTTCCGGTCAGCGACCGGAATAAATCCTGTTTTTGGAAGCCTGCTTGTCGAGCACCTGTCGTACACCCATCTTGAACTGTTAACGGGAATCGATGATCCTCTCAAACGCGCCTTTTACGAAATCGAGAGCATCCAAGGCAACTGGTCGGTGCGTGAACGCAAGCGGCGGATCGGGTACGAGGTGTTGCGAGGTAACCGTCTGAAAACATACAATGTGTCTGTTCGGACACAGGTTGTTAACGAAACGGTTTTCGTGAACATAAACGCACCGCAACTTGGTGTTTTTGGTTTGCGGGCTTTCCCCAATACCGCTATGCTGATTACGGAAACTGAACCGGCGGGACTGTTGTCCCAGGCCATTGCTGAAGGGAATCTGACGTGAAGCACAAGTTTAACGCTTATGTCATCCAAAGGCTGACAGGGACCAGTCATGTGCAAAATAACCATATATTTACAGGTGGTTGCCAATGTAGCGCCATGTAACAAGAAGCCCCCGGCACTTTATCGATACGATGACAAGGTGGTAGCGCATGTCTGAAACATCTAAAAAAAGCTTCGAGACCATTGAGGCGGACACCCGGATATCCAACGGCGGCGGTGCTGAGGGACTAGCGGTACAACACGCACTGGGAACGGCATCTTGAGAAGCCTGGGTCGGATGAGATAACCTTTTGGGAAAATCCGTCTTTTTGAACGCCTGTCAAAAAGCCATGACAAAGAGGGGCTTCTCCAACTGGCCAGTGAAGGCTAAGCTATTGAAAAACCGGTGGATGCCATAAAAGACCCCTACGTTCTGGAATTCCTGGATTTGCCGGAATCCCTCCGACTGGTGGAAAGTGATCTTGGCTCTGCCCTGATAGGCCACCTCAGCGAATTCCTTCTGGAACTGGCCACTGGTTTTGCCTTTGTGGCCAGACAGAAACGACTGACCTTGGACGGTGACCACTTCATCCAGGAAGGCATAAACCGTGATGAGCACTGAAGCAGATGCCAGAATGGTGATTGACAAGCTGCTGGAAGCTGCATCCTGGCAAATCTTGAATAAAGCGCAGGTCTCTACGGAGGAGCCATCTGCGGACGGCCGGGCGGACTATCTACTCAAGGATACCCGTACGCGCCCACTTGCCGTCATCGAGGCTAAGCGTTTTACGGTCGATCCGTATTCCGCAAAGGAACAAGCCCGCGACTACGCCCAATCGCTCTCGGCGCCATTTATCATCCTGAGCAACGGCCAGGAGCATTATTTCTGGGATTACGCAGACGGCGACGCCCGCCCTATCATGGGAATGCCCTCCCAAGCCGACCTGGAGCGCAGGGCAAACATCAAGATTCATCGCAAGGGTTCTCTTCAGGAATCTCTGGGCGCCATCCCGTACCCCGGCCGATTCACTTTCAAAGGGGAAGAAATTGAAATACGCCCATATCAACGGAATTGCCTGGAAAAAGCCGACGCCGCCCTTGTGGGTGGACGTCGCCGGATGCTCTTCGAGATGGCCACCGGCACGGGTAAAACCCTTACCATCGCCATGCTGATGAAGCGCTGGTTTCAAGCCGCAGTGGTCTCGCGCGTGCTCTTTCTTGTGGATCGGATTGAACTGGCCAAACAGGCCAAGGAAACCTTTGATGACTATCTTCGAGACTGGCCCACGGTCATCCTCTATGGCGGCAGGCGCAGCCTGGAAGGCCAGATCGTTGTCGGAACCCTGGACACCATCGCCGGCCAACTTGGACCGAACGGATTCGGCCACGCCTACTTTGACCTATTGGTGACCGATGAATGCCACCGATCTATTTACAACACCCATCGCGCCACGCTCGGTCACTTTGACGCCGTTCACATCGGCCTCACCGCCACACCCAACCCGGGCGAACTGCGCTGGGTCAGTGAACACGAGCGTCGCTTGGTACGAAGCACCTATATCTTTTTTGACTGCTGGAATGCTGCGAAAAAAGAAGGATGCCCCACGTTTGAATATGCAATCCAGCGCGCAATCAACAAAGGCTACGTTTCACCCTACCGCATCTATCACGCCGAAAGCGTCCTTACCTATGAAGGCGCTGAATGGGAGGGGGAAGAAATCAAGCCTGGCGCGTGGGGCCGCGATGTGGAATCCGAAGACCGCCTCAAAACGATCATTCAGGAATACTACACAGCGGACGCCGAACGGGCTCAGCTTCGCCCCAGAAAAACAATCACCTTTGCGGTTTCCGAAAGACAGGCTGCTCTCGTCGTTCGGCTGTTCAATCGTCTTCTGACCGAGGAAGACTGCCTTCGTATTGCCCAGCAGGTCAATCGCCCTCCTTCTCAGGTTCGGCAGGATTATGCGAAGAAGATCACCTGCTACGCAAACAATGGCAATCCCAAGCCGATCATTGACGAGTTCAAATATGATCCGCTTCCCGTCGTCGCCGTTTCCGTGGATATGCTGGATACCGGCTATGACCACAAGGAGGTGGAAAACCTGGTCATGCTGAGGCCCACCCAGTCGGCTATCAAGTACGCCCAGATGCGCGGCCGCGGCAGCAGGTTGTGCCCCCGCATCAACAAGACCGACTTCATCATTTCAGACCTCGAAACTTAGCCGTACAATAGGCGCAATAACTAGCGATAACCACAAGGGAATGCATATTAATTGGACAAATGATTTCGCTATGAACTGTAATTTAATACGAAAATGTAAAGAGAGTCT
>Ga0209986_10000668_pt1 | contig 33709 bp, 28 predicted proteins | sample BlataG_FD_183168 | JGI IMG/M metagenome (GOLD analysis project Ga0209986, IMG submission 183168) | Deep subsurface microbial communities from Black Sea to uncover new lineages of life (NeLLi) - Black_00105 metaG (SPAdes) (version 2) | ecosystem: Environmental > Aquatic > Marine > Oceanic >...
TGGCGGCGGTAGCGGCGGCGGTGGATACGGCGGTCGCGGTGGCGGCGGCGGTGGATACGGCGGCCGAGACAGACGTCGCAGGTAATAGTAATCCCGAATGGCATTAACCATTTGAGATAGCTAACATCAGTTTCGAAGGCGGGTACGACACCCTTCAGGGGGCAATCGTTACTCTCCTTCTATCCTTTTCTTTTCATCAATCTAGTTTTAGAGGATTTCTCAATCGGGTTCTCCCCCGACATGCTTTTCGTTGAAGCGGATTATGCTCCCAGTTTCTTTAATGTCCGCGTGCATTGCACCAGTTGGGCCCGCTATGACAGTTGAAACAATGAAGGCAACCATTGCGCTTCCTGGGCAAATCTTGTGCGGATATCACGTGAACGGGACAGGCATTTTCACAAGCTCCACACTCGATGCAGAGTTCCCTATTGAATTCAATCTTTGTAACTCTGAAGCGGCCAAACACACGAACGAAGGGATACAGAACTCTCACTTTTGTTGACCTGTAGTTCAGCAAGGGTATCATTCATGAGATGAGTAATGACTTCGGCCCCTCTGGTACACCTGACATTCATTCGAATCGATGGATATATCTCAAAGCATAGGATTACATCCCGATTAGGTCGTGTGAAATTGGCGTTGAACTGGACCACTGAAGTAGCACTGTATCTCGCATCTTTCATCATCAATGCAGTAGCATTCGTCGGAGCCTCATGGCGTCTTCAAGGGAGTAAGCATCGACACGCACCGTTCATGAGGGGGATATTCCTTGGACTCACGTTCTGGTCCCTTTTCATCTCACTTGGGAGCTTGTTCCTTAATGAGATATACATCCCTCTGGCTCTCTATGTGGGTCTATGCACAATTGCCTTAAACTTCCTCATGATTGACTCATTCACTCGAGATGAAGTAGATCCAAGGAAAACGATTGTGCTTAGCATAGCCGCAACCCTGCTTGTGTACTTCTCCTTACAACCGGAGGAGATAATCGTGGGGATGAATTCAATCGGAGAACCTGCCATCGTTCTCGGTCCAGGAATTATGGGCGTAGGAGCAATATTGATCATCCTGACTGGCGCATCTTTCACATACTATATGATTCTCATGAATCGAGCGGTGCCAAAGAGTCTTCGGTTTGGGGCCAGACTTGGATTGCTGAGCGGCATTATACTTGCAGTTCTGTGGCCTGTAGGTCTTGGGTTAGGCCTGCACTTCACGTTGCCCGGTCTTTGGCTACTTCTGCTCTCAATCGGCATTATCCCTATTGCAGTAGCCCTTGTCACACAACCGAAGCTGGCATATATTCTCCCTTTTAGAGTACTCCGACTCATAGTCTTCGAAACAAAAGGGGGGATACCTCTCTTCAGCCATGTCTGGGGCTCGCAACATGAACTAACGGATGAGGTGCTTTTCTCAGGCATGCTTCAAGGTATAGCTATGATATTGGACGAGTCTGTTCAGAAAGGAGCTGTTAGAGAGATTGTTCTTGAGAATGGAGTCCTTGTGCTACAGCGGACCTACAAATTCTCTGTTGCTTGCGTTCTCGTGGCTACGAAGTCGAGTCAGACACTTAGGCATGCAATCGATGCTTTTACAGAGCATTTCTACGCCGAGTATTCGCAGTTTGTTGATAGTACAAGTGAGATCCAAAACTTCGCTACGGCATCAAAGCTGGTGGATGAGCACTTTGGCTTTGTTCCTATTCCTGATTGAATCTGCTAGACCTGCACGGTTCATGCCTTACCACTCCAGTACACTTGGAGCAGGTCATCTTTGAACTGTGAACCATATTTGATGATGTCCAATGGATTCGGTACAATGAACGAGAATCGATAGACAACACCTGCATTTGGGGCGTCCCACACCTGGTAAGTCGGCCTTGCCAAGAATTCGGTAGTCCAATTCTTGCAAACATTATCAAACGTAATTCGAAGATTCTGATGGTCGAAATCCATGTGGAAAGTCAGTTCGAAGGTGTAGCGATATGCATCATCGTAGCCAGTCAAGTCTTTGAGTTTATAGAGCGCTCTTCTCATTGAGCTCCTTACTGAAGTGTCGCCATCTGATTCCAGCTCGCCATTTCTCTCGATGAAGTCAGACATCTCGATGCGATAGTTAGTGACCTCACTTGTTACAACTTTGCTATTGGGCACCAACTGAGTCGTTTCATCAGGCAACAGAATTCGGGTGTAGTTGAGTGTAATCCCCCGGACAATGCCTTCGATACTTCCAATCTTCACATAGTCTCCAACACGAAAAGGCCTAGCGGCAAAGACATACAACCCACTGACGATGTTTCCTAGCGCCTGTGAGAATGCGAGACCTATCGCAGTTCCAAATAGTGTAGATACTGATAGAATTGCAGCGAAACTAGACGAAAAGAAGCCTATAATGACCATAACTATGGCTACAAAGAGAAGTAGTCTTGTAATCAGCACTATGCCGGTTGATGCCTCCGGTCCGACCCCCATAGCTCTCAAGGACCGTCGGAGAACCTGTGTCAAAATGAAGTATAGCAGAAGTAAAATGAGAAGTTGCAGTATCTGGATCCAAAAGAATCCGATAAATGCGATGGGATCAACAAGCAGGTTCGGGATTTCTTGCACGGTCAATTCCTCTGATGCCACGTTCCTGTTCAAAGCTATTTGAATTGTGCTGAAGAGCAGTCAAATTCCCACAGACTGAGGAGTTTGCCTTGCTTTTCAAATCCATCCAATGCGCCTGAAATAGATGCCCAGAATCACTCCTATGGAAATCATTCCAAAGAGAAGCAGCGGGTATCCGAATGATAATGTGAGTTCAGGCATATTCGAGAAGTTCATTCCATAGATGCTGGCCATAAGTGTCAGCGGGATGAAGATGGTTGAAACTACCGCAAGGACCTTCATGACCTCGTTCATTTTATTGCTTATGCTTGAGAGGTAGATGTCTACCATGGCTGTTAGCGATTCGCGATACGTTTCAAGAAGATCGGTGACACGAATGACGTGATCGTAGAGGTCTCTGAGATAGAGTTGAGTGGTTTCGTGTATCAGGTGTGATTCATCTCTGTTGAGTTGGAATACAACCTCTCTCAGAGGCCACACCTGACGTCGCATGGACATAATATTACGTTTGAGCCCGTAGATCTCATGAAGCATATCACCTGAAGCCTCTCTGACAAGCTCATCCTCCAGCGCTTCGATTTTGTCTCCCAGCTGCTCCAAGACCATGAAGTAACGATCAACAACAAGGTCAAGAATCGTATACATTAGGTAGTCGGCAGCTCCGGTCCTTAGATGGCCTATCGCTTGCTTGGCTCGCTTCTCGATGGAGTCGAACATATTGGGGTATGATTCTTGGAATGTTATCACAATTCCTTTGCCGAACACGATGCTTAGCTGTTCAGATCTGAGTTGCCCCTCTTCCTTGTCAAAGATGAAAGGTCTGACCACCAAGAAAGCACCATTTTGAATAGTCTCGACCTTGGGCCGTTGTTGAGTTCTTACAAGGTCTTCAATGACTAGAGGGTGAAGGTCAAATGCCTTTCCAATGGACTGGATTGTTTCAACGTCGTGAACACCCTTTACCTGTACCCAACGGATTCCTTCGCCTTCGGTTGGAGGTACACAGTCCTTTGAGTTTACATCTTCGCGAACCTCAATCTTTGAAGGGCTGTAATCGACGATGCGGACCGTAATCTTGCCCGACTGCTGGTCGCCAGTATGAATGGGAGTGCCTGGAGGTAGACCTACCTTGCTCTCTTCATTATCCATTGTTCATTTGCTCCTTTGCCTAGTCTGCATCACATCGAAGACTAGGCCAAATATGTTTGTACTAGTAGTGCGCTTGCGAGAGATTATACTCCTCGGTAGTATACTACTAACACAGAAATACCAGTTCAGCGCCTTTCAAGATAGCTATTCCAGAGGATTCGATAGATATTACGGAGTAGACCCAAAGAGGTTTGACGGCCATGGACGATAGAAGCTTCACTCGCATCTACAAAATCGTCGTCGTTGGAAGCGGTGCCGTTGGAAAAACCTCTCTGATCTTACGATTCACCACAGGCGCTTTCCGTGAATCATATATACAGACTTTGGGCGCGGGGTTCGCGTTCAAGAACTTGAATGTGGATAATCGACTGGTAAAGCTGCAAATCTGGGATCTCGCAGGGCAGCCCAAGATGAAGAAGGTTCGTAGCAACTTCTACACTGGAGCAAGCGGAGTCATCTTCATATATGACGTAACGCGCCGTGAAACATTCGATGAGATGCTGGGCTGGAAGACGGAGGCTGATACACACGCGCCGAATTGCGCTTCTCTTCTTGTGGCGAATAAGATCGACATGGTGCAAGACAGGGCTGTGACAGAAGCTGAAGGAAACGAGATGGCTGAGAAGTTTGGCGGGAACATCCTAGAAACCTCAGCTAAAATGAATGAGAACGTTGAGGATGCCTTCAAGGTCATAACTCGTGAGATAATGAAGACTGCAGGCTGAGTTGGAATCGTTACTCGGAAGAAAGATAACGTTTCATTTGCAGAGCATTCCAAGCAGATTGAGGAATTGCCGGTGGACCAAATGTCCGCGAAAAAAGTCAAAGACCAATTTCAGCTCATTGTTGATAAGTTGCCAATGGGTATATTGATCGTTGGTAACAAAGGAGTCTTCTATGCGAACAAGAAGTTCCACAAGTTGTCAGGGGAGTCAGGAAACCTTTTCGGTAAAACAATCGGCGACGCCCTTCTTGCCGCCCCTCCAGATGAAGTTGAAGCTCTTGAGAAGAAGGTGAATTCTCACCTTTCGAAGAAATCCACACAAACGAAGATAGTCGCGCTTCAGTGGAATGATCGCAAGGAACGACCCCGTATCTTCGATGTGTTTCTGCAGACGATGGACTTCCACGGGCAAACTGCTGTTCAGCTCGTATTCAACGAAACACCCTTGCTCCGGAGCTCAGAAGGCGAATTGAGAGAGCAGTACGAAACGCTTCAGCGCTATCTGGACATTGCCGGAGCCGCGATAGTTGTCCTAGACACGTTTGGAAAAGTCACTTTCACCAATCGCAAGGCAACCGAGATGCTCGGGTACTCGGAAACGGAATTCATGAGCCTGGACTGGTTCGAGACAATTGTACCTCCGCGAGTAAGGCTTGAGATGAGGAGTGTCTTTCAGACTATTGTTGCAGGTGAGGTTGAAACAATCGAGTACTACAACAACCCAGTACTCACTAAACGTGGTGTGGAGCGGATTGTGGCGTGGCGAGACACCGCTCTATCTGATAAAGATGGCAACATCATTGGCGTGCTCAGCTCCGGAGTTGACATAACGGAGAGTCAAAGGGCTGCATCAGAGCTTAAGGCTGCAGTTGAAACATCGATGTTGTATCTAGACCTGATGGGCCATGACATACGCAATCAACTTCAGGCCATCACCATGAGTGCGGATTTGCTCAGTAACACCGCGCAAAGCCCTGAAGGTGAGCGGCTTCTTGATTATGTTATTAGTGCTGCAGATGTCTGCGATGCTCTGATCGATAAAGTCCATGCTACAGAACATCTTCTCTCTGTGCCTCTTGGTGATGTCCCCTTGAAGGAAACTCTGGAGCAGATATTGGATTTATTCCGTAGAAAGCACCACAAGGTCAAATTGACGATAGACTACAGCGGACTTGACCCAGTTGTTCGTGCGGATTCATATCTTGAAAATTTATTGAGGGAACTTCTGGAGAATGCAGTCAAACATAATCCCAAAGAAGAGAAACAGGTATGGGTCTGTCTTGGACAAAGGGAGGCTGGCTTTGAGATCACAGTTTCGGACAATGGCCCCGGGATGTCCGAGAAGATGAAACTCTCTCTCTTCGATTCAGAGAAGCGACTTGGAGGCGTAGGGGCACAACAAGTCAAGCACATTGTCGATAAATACCGGGGTAATATTATCGTTGTGGACCGTGTAGAAGGCGAACCCAAACAGGGAGTGGAGATTCGAGTCTGGCTGCCGGGCTCCAAGCATTAGATGAGTTCCTAGTACCTACTCTGTGCTGAAGACCAACGTCTTTACCACAACGGGAACAACAGCCCCCTCGATAATGGGCTCTCCTATATCCACGTAATCACCTTCATCAAGGGCAATTTCATCGATAGAGAGTATCTCATTCTCGATGCCGATTTCCCTCTTCATGACATTTCCCACACTATTACCAATGTCTGTGTCAAAACACATGAGAATCGATTTCCCAGTTCGTACCGTGGTGGGCAATGCTGCGACAACTCCCTGTGAAAATGATGTAAGATTCTCGTATGAGGGTCTAACTGCGTCCTTGAATGCTAAAACCAATGGGTCCAAGCCCTCCTGAATATCGAATCTCTCAAGTGCTTTCACAATGGCTCTTCTGACGTCTTCAGAAGTTTGCTTGCCTCTTGGTATGTGAGGGACGACAACTGGCAGATTGCGCAGGGGGTAGTCGAGTCCGGCAGAAAGGAAAGTTGTTGAGCCGCTCACTTGCAGGCTGCTCTGTCCAGCACCTATGACAGTGGCCCTAATTTTATGCTCGGGTTCTTGCAGTGGCAAACCGCGCTCTGTCACCTTCACTCGGATTGCTTCAGCAAGTGAACGACCGAGATCATTAAACTCCCGATTTTCAATTTCGTAGATGTACTCGGCGACACCTCCTGAGAAAGTTAGCTCGTCGATTTTCTCTGTTGCATCTAAGGGTGGGGTCATCATGAGCATTCTGGCAATGTCCGACTCAGGGGGTCCCTGTAAGGCCTCCACAAGAAACTCTGCGAGAGATGCGGCAAGCCTTCTCCGAGTATCAGTATCGATTCTTTGGCCAATGCTGAGCTTGATTCCGAGTTGCTCAGCAACTTTGCGACCGGTTTCCTCAAGCCGGACAAGTGTCCCGCTGTCATCAGTTGCCAGCAACCTGCCTCCTACATTTATCGCAGCCGTCTGAACGATTCGTCCTTCTCGGCATATAGAGATGTTCGAAGAACCGCCACCAACGTCAACATTCATGATAGTGAAACCAGTGTTCTCGGATCTTGATACGGCGCCAGCGCCATACGCAGCTAGTACAGCCTCAAAGTTTGGTCCTGCAGTTGCTGCTACAAACTTACCTGCTTCTCCCGCCAAGGCTTCAACAATCTGTTCTGCATTTTGCTTCTTGGCGGATTCGCCTGTTATGATGACTGCACCAGTATCTATCTCTGATACTTTGATTCCCGCCGCAACGTAATCTCTAAGGAACATATCTCTAAGCGCTGCAAGGTTTATTGTATCGGCGTCGATGAATGGTGTTAGGTGAATTAGTCCTGAGTGTAGGATCTTTCGCTCCTTGATTCTGAATTTCTCAGACCTGCTTTGTGGGTCTTTTTCAAGGAGTATGCTGCTAAATATGATGTGCGATGTTGAGGAGCCGATGTCAACCCCAACGCTTGTGAGTAGCTTCTGTGTAGTTTTGACAAACACTCTGGATTCGGCGCCTCCTTGGAACTGACACGAAGTTCAACGGCCTTTTAGGTTTGCGATTGGAGCTGCATTGAGTTGCTTCATATCGATGTCTTCATAATGCAATCGTCCAATAGAAACGCGATCAATTATGGACGTTCTGGAAGCGATTCAGAATCGAAGGAGCATTCGTTCCTACCTCGCCAAAGAGGTCGAAGAGGAGAAAGTCAGTATCATCCTTGAGGCAGGTCGATGGGCGCCTTCAGCATCCAACAAGCAAGCCTGGCATTTTATTGTTGTTCGTGACCTCGAAATTCGCAAGAAGCTTGCAAAGGCGCATCCTTACGGCAGATGGATGGACCAGTCGCCGATTGTCATTGTTGTGCTTGGTGACCCAGAGAAACATCCCAAGTACCACCTATGTGATCCTCACAACGCAGTACAAAATATGTTGCTTGCCGCCTACTCGCTTGGCTTGGGCACTTGTTGGATGGGAGTCAGAGATACCGCTATTGAGTTTGAATTCCGCAAAATTCTGAGCATACCCGAGAACTTGAGGGTGGTTTGCGCAGTTTCTGTTGGGTACAGTGACGCGGACAAGAGCAGCTCGAGACAATCCATTGAGAGCATTGTATCGCGGGACAAGTATGGCGAATAACCAGTTGCCTGACTTGTCAATGACTCAACCAACCTAACCTTAAGCTGGGTGATACTATGAGTGGAGAAAAAGACCTAGAAACCCTCCTGCGCTCCATGCGTCCAAAGCTTTCCGAAAGCGAGTTTGTTTTCTGTAACATCTCACCGGACAAGCTCTCCGCTCTGAAGATGGAGCCGCTATTTGTATTCAAGGAAGAAGAAGGCGTTACAATCATCATTGAAAAATGTCACGCGGATTCAGAATCCCTGGATTACGATGATGTCTGGTCTTGGATTGCACTAACGATTCACTCCAGCCTTTCTGCAGTTGGTTTTCTTGCTGCCATCACAGGCAAGCTGGCTGAGAATTGTATCAGTGTAAACGTTGTTTCCGCTTACTTCCACGACCATCTCTTTATACCCCAGATAAAGGCACGCTTGGCAATGCAGGTGTTGAATGACCTCCAGGGACGTAGATGACTAGGATTAGCAAAACAGATATGCATTGAGAGTGTATTCAAGTCTAGGATTGAGGTGATAGGTTCGTATTGAGGCAAGACCGTTCGAGATTCGTTCCAATCATTGTTCTTATTGTGATTCTTTTAGTCCCGTGTTGCGCCCGAGCTGATGTCACAGTTGACGTCTGGCTCGATGAAGATGAATTCTACGAGATAGTCGTTGCGGCCGGCGTGGGCGATGTCATCGTGGGGAACTACACAGTAGTTGATGCGAACGTCAGTGCACCAATCATGCTTCTAGTTCTGGATTCCGATAGCTTCTCGGATTTCGCCAATGAATCATTTTGCTTCCCCCACGTATACAGATACAGCATGTCGAGCGAGTTCGCCTTTCTTGTCCCATATGCCGACACGTGGCATGTCGTGTTTTGGAATGATCCAATCAATCCTGGAGCCAAACATGTAGTTGGGAGGGTTGATCACTTGACTGACGTTACAACCACCACAACCATCACAACAAGTCCCGCTACTCCTGTTACGAATGGGAGTCTTATGAGTCAGCTTTGGATTATCATTATTGGAGCGTTGGGAGTGGTGGCGGCTGCGCTCATTTTGTTAATCTGGATTATTCGGCGGGTCGAGAACACAGAATACGTTTCGCGGTATGACCTGCCTAGGTCCGAAGGAGGCATCTTTCCATCGACAGACTCAGGTTGAAACATCTGTCTTCTCAGCCTTCTTTCCACTTAGGTACTCGATATCGATTCTACCGATGCCCAGTTTTTGAACCGCGTTGTCTTTGACCTTTGCTGCAATAACCTTTGAGGGATTATCTTCAAGGCATCCTATCATAACGCGTAGTGCGTGTTTCTTTTCCACTACGTCATCAATGAATGTGACTTTTCCCTTGAACTGAACGGTAGCGAAGATATGGTCACAAGCACCCTGGACATACCCTTTGTCAAGAAGAGCTTGACCCCAGACAACATTGTTGGAATTTAGGATGTCTATCTTCTTGCCCTCCTTAGCGCAGTGGAAGTATATGCAATGGCGTTCTCGATCGTAACCGTGACTCAATGTAACAAGATACGGCTCGTTGTCTGCACACATGGCTATTGTCACGTATTGAACCGATTCGAGTATCTCAACCATTTCATTCCTTTCAGTAATCGCCCTCTCTCTTCTTCTGATTTCTCGCACTAGATACACCCAGCTCTAAGCTTGACTAGGTCCCGCGTAAGGTAGGAAGTAGTCATAAAGCTCGTGGCTATTATGAATGTTTAACTTGCGGCTTCAAGTATTTCTCAATTCGTCGACATTCTGGTTTCAGTTGAATTGTCACACTGTCTATGTTGTCCGTGCTAAGCGAGCCTTGTGCGGCAACAAATAATAGAACACCATCAACAGAAGCAGACATTCCACAATCACGAACAGAGTCAGAGTTTCCAAGAGCCACATTTTTGAGACCTTCCCGTGTAATAGTTGTCCCAAGTATGGAAAAGGTCTGAGCATATGCATCATATGCAGTAGGGGCCTGAATAGCTAGTGCATTTGCGGCACATACTGATTTCTGTTGCCATTGGTAGGATGAGTAGCAATGTAGTTGGGTTTCCCCAATTTGGGCATCACTCAATCATGATAAGCTTCATAATGCTGCTTCTGTGAAAAGTGAATATGATATGTTACCAGTTGAAGTGATATTTGATGGACATTGGAGCATCTTTCTACGCGGGTTGTGAGATACCTTTCGATCAGTTCCTAAGCATGTGTAGTGACCTCGGTATGAGATATGTTGAGATTCAGACTGAACATCCCTACACACCTTCCGAGATGAGTCAAGAACGTGTCAATGAAGTCAGGGAACTTGCGGACACCCGCGGTCTCGACATCATTCTTCATGGTCCCCTATTTGATACAAATCTGTCTAGCCTCAAGGAATGTATTAGAAGAGCATCAGTGAAATTCGTGCAGGAATGTGTTGATCTAGCTAATAGGCTAAACGCCAATTTGGTAGTTGTGCACGCCGGCTCATATCCCGGAGACCTTCCAAGCAATCTGATGAATAAAGCCCACGACCAACTCCACCGCAGCCTTTCAGAACTAACCAAGGTCGCTGTGGACTCTGGAGTGACAATCGGCGTAGAAAACAAACAAAAATCTGAAGACCGAGAACTGGTTTTATATCCAGATGAACACCTTGAAATTGTTGAGGCATTTCGGGACCAAGGGGTAAAAGCAGTCCTAGACATCGGGCATGCGCACACTGCTAATTGCGATCTCGCGGGCTATACGTGCCTTCTTAATGACCTGATTGTTGAACTGCACCTTCATGATAACAACGGGCTTTCTGATGACCATCTCCCTCTAGGTGCAGGGAGCATCGACTTTCAAAGTTTTTTTGAGGCAGTCAAGAGTATTGGTTTTGCTGGCCCCACGATTCTTGAGTTGAAGAACAGATACGACCTAGAGTCCAGTATTGGATTCCTCCGTCAGAATGGTATACTATGTAAGCGATGATAGGGTCATATCCGGGTGATGTCCATGGTAACTCTCGAAGATATCAGATTTGCTCATGAGAGGATCAAGGAACTCATCGTCAAGACGCCAGTGATGACTTCTACGACCGTTAACAGAATGACAGGGTGCAGAGTATTTTTCAAGTGTGAGAATCTGCAGAAGGTAGGTGCCTTCAAGTTCCGTGGCGCGTTAAACGTGATCCTACAGCTAAGCGATGAGGAGCGAAGACGTGGTGTGATTTCGCATTCTTCTGGTAACCACGCACAGGCCCTATCACTGGCCGCCTCGACACTGGGAATCAAAGCAACTATCGTGATGCCTCGCACATCTCCCAAGATTAAGGTGGACGCAACTCGAGGTTATGGTGCTGAGGTAGTGCTCTGTGAACCGACTCTAGAGAGCAGAGAGAGAATATCGAACGAGATTATTGAAAAGCGGGGGCAGGTGCTTGTTCATCCCTACGATAACCCTCGGATTATTGCGGGAGCTGGAACTGCAGCTCTTGAGTTGTTTGAAGAGGTTGGAGCTCTCGATTACGTATTTGCGCCTGTCGGAGGTGGAGGACTTGTTAGCGGAACTGCTCTTGCAACGAAAGGACTCTGCCCAGAAGCTAGTGTTATCGCGGTGGAACCAAAGGGGGCAGATGATGCTTATCGTTCCTTCAAGTCAGGAAAGCTGCATCCGAGTGTGAACCCGACCACAATTGCTGATGGCCTGCTAACGTCACTGTCTAAGATGACATTTGGCATAATCAGAGAACACGTAGATGACATTGTGACTGTAATTGATGCTGAAATTGTTGAGGCCATGCGTATTCTATGGGAGCGAATGAAGCTCGTCGTTGAGCCTTCAGGAGCTGTTTCTCTAGCAGGACTGCTTGCTTTGAACAGCCAGATTGATAACAAAAGAATAGGCGTTATAATCAGTGGTGGCAACGTTGACTTGGCTGGCTTCTTTGAGAGATATCAAATCTGAATACAAACCATCAGCATTGTCGTGTCTTGATTCACATCATCTAATTGGATATCTTCTGATCCCTTCGTGTTGTCTTCGGGAACCACATCAAGATGCCTGCTCCTCTACCCGGCTGTCCAGGCACTCTGTCGAAAGCCTCGATTCTTCCGCCATACTTTTCGATAATGTGTTTTGCCTGATGAAGTCCCACACCTCCAAACCGTCGTGAGGTGTCGAATAGCTTTGGCTTGAGCCTCGTCGAGATTCCGGGACCATTATCTTCGATGATCACTTCGTATCCGTTCCCACTCTCGATCATCTTAATCCAGACTTTCTTAATGTCGTGGGGGTTTTTGTCGATAGCGTTGTCAATCACGTTATCTAATATGCGCTCAAGAAATTTATCAGCTTGAATGGTGGCTTCGGTTGTCCGGATGTCTGAAACGAATTTCACTTCCTTGTGCATAGCTGTCATCGTTTCAACGGCTTTCCGCAGGACGTCGTCTAGTAGCCTTGGGCCAAGCGGGACAACCATCAGGTCTTCAGTCATCTTGACCTTAGTAATTATCTTTGCACACTTCTCAGCTGACTCCAAGATCTGATCCAGTTGGTCAGCTACTCCTGGTCCTCCTGCTGTATGTTTTAGGAGTGCGGCTCCACCAAGTATTGCCTGCATTTGATTCGTAATATCATGACCCAATATATCGAGATATAGATTGGACCTTTCGTTTGCCGTTCGAATGGTCATTTCGGCTTTCTTGCGGTCGGTTACATCAACGAAAGCTGCTTGAACTGCAGGTTCCCCTGCGTAGGTTACTTTTCCGGCTGTAAGCTCAAGCCATAATAGTTCCCCGTCTTTTCGGGTCACTCGTGCCTCGAAGTGCTCAGGAGTCGATCGTCCTTCAAGGATGTTTCTGAATCGCTGGAAAATCGTTGCTCTGTCTTCATGATGCAAAACATGTTCAAGCTCAGAAGGTTGCAAACTCGTAAGTTCACCAACCGCGTAACCAAGAGTATTGGCAAGAGCTGGATTCGCAAAGGATATACTGAATGGATCTCCCTGTAGTATGGCAATGCCTTGGAGAGCGCTATCTATTAGCATTCGATACTTCTCTTCGCTTTCCTTTAGAGCCATAATGGCTTCAGTCTTCTCGGTGATGTCTAGGATTTGGGACAGATATCCCGCCGGGGAACCATCCGTTTTCAAACTCAAGGGTACAATGTTGGCATCAAGGTATGCAGTGCCACGTCGTGATGTTTCGTATAGTTCTGCCTCTGTGACCTTGCCATAATCGAAATCGACCTCATGCCTGATGGTTTCACCTCGACGAATCTTCTCCTTTAACAATGAGGGGAGATTCGGGTCATCGAATAGATTGAATCCATGCAAGTCGTCAAGGCTTGATACTCCTGCCATCTCGAGTATTGCTCTGTTGGCATCCACAAGATTGCCATCGGCATCAAACAACTCGATGCCTATAGGTGATTGCTCAAACATCTGCCGAAACTTCTCTTCACTGGCCTTGAGGGCCTCTTCTGCTTTTCTACGATCTGTGAGGTCCGAATAGGTTACAACCATCATTTCAGGTAGTGCGCGAAATGCAGTAACCTGAAATGCACTCTTCACTTCGCCATTTCTCCGAATGACGTCCTCGGTCAGCCATGTACTCCCATTCTTGATGACATCTTGGAGATGGTTGACAATTTCAGGGCCTGGCGGGTCGGGAACTACATCCTTGATTTTCTTACCGATGAAATCACCGTCATCCAGGCTGAATGTGTGCCTTCCAGCAGGGTTGACCTCGGAGAGAATTAAGTCACCGTCTTCATCAAGTCGAAGAATGTGCATTCCCAACGGAATTGATTCGAATATACTTCTGAGCTTTGCTTCGGATTCCCTCAACGCATCCTCCGCGCGAATACGTTCAGCTAAATTCCGTGCGACGCCGATAATTCCTATTGGTTTTCCATCATCATCTCTCAGAAATGAGCGATTTACTTCCATCATGACTCTGCGCCCGTTCTTGTGGTAGAGACCCACTCTAAGAGCGACGTTGGAATCATATTCGAGGTTCTCCCGCACTGCAACCATCGCTTCGACAAGAGTTTTTTTTGCCAGCAGCATTGATTCTGGAGTCATTATGTCTTCAAGGGATTTGCCAATTATCTCACTAACAGTGTAGCCTAGCTGTTCCTCTACTGAAGGTGTGACAAATGTCATTACCAAATTCAAGTCTGTAATCCAGATTATATCCTTAACATGCTCCGCAAGCAGGCGATATCGTGTTTCGCTTTCACGCAATTCCTCTTCGGCACGGCGGGTGTAAGTTATGTCTCTTACGTACTCGATGATTCCTGTGATTTCTCCCGTTTCTCTGTCTCTTAATGGGAACGAATGAAGATCCAGCCATCCGATTTCTTTGCCGCTGGCATCCCTCCTCGGTACAATTCCGGAAGCAACCTTACCTGTTTCCAGTGTTATTCTTGCTGGACATTTCTCGCACGGAGCGGAGCCACCATGGATTTCATAGCACTTCTTGCCAATCAATGGCACTGCGTGGGGGTACCATTGCTCCATCGTTGGATTAACGCGGAGAATCGTTCTGTCCGAATCGAGAATGTTGATGCCATCTTGGATGCTGCTGAAAACACTGGACAGGAAGCGCTCATTTTCCCGTAACGCATCTTCAACACGACGAATCCCAGTTATGTCTGTGATGACTGCGTAGGAGCCCATGTGCAAACCATTCTCGCCAACAAGCGGGGCGCCTGACACAATAGTTGGAACCAGTTTGCCATTCTTTGATAACCATTCAAGTTCGTATTGCGAAGGAAGTCCCTTGGTCCTCTTTTGGACATTGTCATCCAGTATCGCACGGTTTTTCTCATTTACGAAGCTTACAAGTGAGTGACCTATCATCTCGTTAGGCTCGTACCCCAACATGGATGCCCAACGTGCGTTGACATATGTGAGTCTACCACCCTTATCGATAACCCCGAATCCATCATTCATACTGTCTACAAGAGCTCTATACCGAATCGATTCTTCTTCAAGACTTGTGATTCGATCTTCGTGTGGTGTATTAGGAAGTTCGCCGGGCATTTCATCCCAACCTAGTGCAGTCTAAGGGTTCCATAATGCCTGAGATTATCGCGTGTATATAGCTTTGTCGGGTGTCTTGACTAGTCTTTTGATACGCTGTTCAATCTTATCTTCTAACAGGACTGAGGGACGATGCGAGCTGATTCATTGCTCCTGTAATTCGGGGATAGTCAGCCTAAATGTCGTCTTCTCTGAGGGTTCAAGTGTGATCTTCCATTTGTGAGCATCTACTATTTTCTTGACAATTGTGAGCCCAATACCACCCCCCTCCTTCGTTGTGAAGCCGCGGTCAAAGATCTTTTCGCGCTCCTTCTCAGCAATGATTGTTCCATCATTGGAGAACAATAATGAAATGCTCCCTTCCCCTTTCTCTACCTTGACTTCAATCGCTTTCGGCTTGCCGTGCTGTATTGCGTTTGCAAGTAAGTTCTGTACCACTTGTTTCATTTTCTCACGGTCACAGCTGATCACCGGCAGCTTCTGCTGCTTGAATCGGGTGCCTTTGGGCATAACAGTTGCTGCAACTTCAGCGACGAGCTTATCTAAATCAACTGGATGGATTTCTCCTATCACTTGACCCGCATCAGCGAGAGCAATGGATTGTTCAAGCATGGTAACCATCCCCCTGGTCAAGTTCGTTATCTCTTGGGCACGTGACTGATCATATTCTTCTTCAAGCAGGTGTGCGTATCCTATGATTGCATGTAACGACCCTCTAAGGTCATGACCCATAGCGTGTGCGAATTCGCTGAGCTCTTGCTTCTGCTTTAGGAGTATATCCTGGGATTTTGCTCTTTCAGTGAGGTCCTCCATGAAGACTAGAACTCTCGATAGAGTTTCCTCATAATCCGGCGGGACGATGAGCTGCACGAGTAGATGTTTGTTCTCACCGGACAGATTCAGCATCGATGCCTCTTTTGCGAAGTATTGCTTGCCACCCGTAATCGCAACTATCTCTTCCCGAAACATGTCTAGTGCATCCTCGAGAATTATGTCATTTAGGTTTCCAAGAAGATGAGCTTTGCTTCTTACGTTATGCAAGTCAATCGTGGCCTGATTCACGTCAATTAGTTTCACAAGTTGTGTACACTTGGTGACTTCATCGGGATTCTCCAGGAAAAATTCATTGATATCCTCGATTCCGGAAGCCTGAAGATCGTCAACGTACCTCTTGACTTCTGAGAAGTCCTCTATCCACATCGATACAGGCGAGTTCTCGAATATGCTGCGATAGCTACTCTCACTCTCCTTAAGGGCCTGTTCTGTCTTCTTCCTTTCAGTGATGTCCTTTACAACGAAGACTGTACTCTCACCATCCTGATGCAGGTCTATCCCGCAAGAGAACCAGTGTCTTTCGTCGCCCGCAGGCATAGAGTACTCTGTGCTTGTGTGCTTTCCAGTTTTGCGCACTTCAGCTGATAACTGTGATAGCGTTTCAGCGGCAATAGGAGGCAGGATTTCATTGATGTTGCGTTTCATGAACCTGTCCGGTTTAGCAGGGAATTCCACAGAGCTGGAGGGATAGAATTCTACGAATACATCATCCTTGCTCAGCACGAAAATCGTATCGTTTAGCGATTGAACGAGGGTGCGATGCTTTTCTTCACTCTTTTTGAGGGCTTCCTCTGCGATGACCTGTTCTGTTATCTCTCTGGTCACTTCTACTACTCCGATTAGAGTGCCTCCTTCATCGCGCATTGGATAGCCTTTAACAAGCCACACCCGACCATCTGGGGTTCGCATTTCTTCCTGATGACTCTCCCCGGTTTCAAACACCTTGATGACTGGACAGGAGTCACATGGTTTCTCAGTGCCATGCCAGACCTCGTAGCATGTTTTTCCCACGAGTTCTTCTTGAGCTAGGTTGACTGACTCTGCAGCTGCCCTATTGGTCCACCTGATTCGCATATCTAGGGTTTCGTAGTAGTTTACATGCTCTGTTATACTGTCGAGTATCGCAGTTCTTGCTCTCTCGCTCTTTCTCAAGCTGTCCTCCATCATTCTTCGTTCTCCAAAGCTGTCCTCTATCATTATCCTTCCAGAAATGCATTGTTATCATCAATGAGGAGAGGGGTTGCTGTCTTCTTCACGCCCATCTACGCCAATACAAAGCAGATTCTGTATATATCATTAGCGCACTTGTACCGACTAATCAGTTGTCGATGTAGAACGTAGCTATAGGCGTTCCACAGAACAGATAGATTCGGCAATCTCTCCTCTCTTCGCTTGTCCATTGGGGCTGACATTTGAACACGGCAATTGCCAAAGGTCATTGCGTGAGTTGTAGGTTGGGTTACCTAGTTGCAACGCTGGATTATGCACGTAGATATGGATGCGTATTTTGCGTCCGTTGAACAGTACAGGAATCACCCTGAGCTCCAAGGACTGCCTGTGTGTGTAGGTCATGATCCAAAAGGAGGTAAAGGCCGCGGAGTTGTTCGAGCCGCCTCATATGAGGCACGAAATCATGGCATACGGGCTGGGATGCCGGTTTCTAGAGCTTACGGACTTTGTTCAGATGCAGTCTTTGTGCCTGGCAACTTCCAAAGCTATCTGGATGCTTCAGGCGAGTTCATGGCAGTTCTCCGTGAATTCGCAGACGAGGGAAGGGTCCGGCGAGCGAGTATCGATGAGGCTTACATTGAGGTCACTTTCAAATGTCAAGAGTATGAACACCCAAAAGAACTCGCACTTGAGATTCAGGCAACCATCAAGGACTCCACCAAGCTGCCTTGCTCGGTAGGCATAGCACCAAACATGTCAGTAGCCAAGATTGCGACAGGAATGAACAAACCTATGGGAATCACCTTCGTTCCTCAAGATCCATTGGAGGTTACCCAGTTCCTATCCCCGCTTCCAGTGGACGCGCTAAATGGTGTTGGCAGGGTCACAGCTGAGCGTCTCCAACGATATGACATAGAAACTCTCGGACAGATACAGCAGATGAGCGTGACAGAGCTTTGGCCAATCATGGGAAAAGGCTCGAGATGGTTGCGTGAGCGCGCATCTGGAGTTGACGAGCGCCCTCTTGTTGACAACGGGCCTCGAATCCGTAAGTCGATTAGTAAGGACCGAACTTTTCTGGAAGATGTGGAACCGGAGGCAGTAAATTACTTTCACGAAACGATATTCAAGATCTGTGAACGAATAGCTGAGAAGGTGAAGAAGAAAGCGCTGGAGTACAGAACCGTAACGATGAAGCTACGGTACGCCGACTATACAACCATTCAACGCAGCCGCACCTTGCCGGTGTCCACAGGTGACGTTGACATGTTGAGGCGGATAGCTCGGGAAATCTTCGACCAAAAGCGTGATCCAGATAGAGCTGTTCGATTGCTGGGCGTAAAGGTGTCAGGTTTGAGCGAGAATTCAGCACAGGTGTGCCTTACTGATTTCTTGTAACACGTACGATGGCATTAGCTAAACCAACAAGTAATGCTTACAGAATTTTGCAGAGAAAAAAGGAGAAGTCAGCAGTCAGAGATGCTCTGACCGCTGTCACTTCGTGTGGACCTGTTCAAAACAAGCCGACTAGCCATATGTGAAGCATAGCGATAACGGGTAGGAACAGTGTTGCAGTGAGCGAAATCACCACTAGGAGAGTGTTGATGCTTGGTCCTGCCGTGTCCTTGAATGGATCCCCGACCATGTCACCAAGGACGGTCGAATCGTGAACACTATGGTACTTTTCAGTGCCCTTCTCGTACTTCTTGTATTCGGGTGATTCAACCCATTTCTTTGCGTTGTCCCATGCGCCTCCAGCGTTGTCCATCATGATCGCCAAGATGAAACCAATTAGCACAGCTCCGCCGAGATAAGCCGCAAGCGCTTCAAGTCCTAGAATAGCACCGGTGAGAATGGTGGCACCAATTGCAATTATGGTTCCTGGCATCAGCTCCCGGATTGCTCCGTGAGTGGCTATCCCAATGCATGCGTCGTAGTCTGGTTGTGAAGTTCCTTCAAGGATTCCGGGGTCTTCATCGAACTGCCTTCGTATCTCTTTGATCATACGCCCGGAATTCTTCGAAACTCCAAGCACCAGTATCGCAGAGAAGACGGCTGGAATCAATGTGCCGATGAACGCTCCTGCGATAACAAAAGGATTCGCGAAGTCCACAGAGGTTATTCCCGCAGACTGAATGAATGCTGAGAATAGTGCTAGTACCGAAATCGCGGATGCGCCAATTGCAAAGCCCTTTGTGATTGCCTTGGTTGTATTGCCACTAGCATCCAGTTTGTCACAAGCAACAATCGCCTCGTGTGGAGCATGTGCTTGTTCAATGACCCCCCTCGCATTATCGACAATTGGACCATATGCGTCAATGGACATGATGTAACCATTAGTAGCCAGAAGGCCGACTGCTGCAATCGATATAGCGTATATTCCTCCCTCCCAGCCACCGAGGCCCGGGGTAACAGCAGTGCTACCCAGAACGAATGACGCAATAAGAGCCACAACCACACCAATGACAGATGGGACTGTGCTAAGAAGGCCGTAGGAATACCCTGACAGGATCAGACCCGCGGGGCTCTCTTCAGCTGCATCTACCATATTCATCACAGGTTGGAATCCAAGTATTCCACGATCACTTGTGAAAACGTCTGACGTGAAACCAATTAGTACGCCTGCGACTAGACCGAGTATTGCCGCACCAGCTAGCGCGAGATCCAAGCCCACCAATGACATAAAGGCCACAGCGAGTATCGAGAACATTATGGTGGTGAGATAGGTTCCTCTATTCAGTGCAGGGCCTGGGTCCTCTTTCTCTTTTGGTCTCACAAGAAACACGCCCACTACTGAAGCTACTGTGCCAAGTGCGGCAAGCAGTAGAGGTAGAATTGCAAATGAAATCGGAGGGCTCACGGTCGCATCTATTGCAGCGCCTATGATGGATGCAGCTAGTATGGATGCTACATTGCTGTCAAAAATATCTGCTCCGCTTCCTGCAACATCACCAACATTGTCTCCAACTGCATCAGCGATTGATGCAGGGTTTCTTGGGTCATCTTCAGGAATATGTTGCTCTATCTTTCCGACAATATCAGCAGCCATGTCCGCAGTTTTTGTAAAGATTCCGCCTCCTGCCTTCGCAAATAGAGCTACGGTGCTAGCGCCAAAGCTGAAGCCCACGATGATCTCCCAGATCTCGGGAGAAGTGGCAACAGGAAACACGGCTTCCCATAGAAGGAGAATCAATCCTAAGCCAGTCAAGGCAATTCCTGCAATGCAAAGACCCATGAACGAGCCTGCTCTAAATGCCACTTTGAATGCTGGATTAAGACCACCTTTCGCAGCAGCTGCAGCTGTTCGCCTATTCGCTCTTGTGGCTACGGTAATCCCTAGATAACCAGCAGCCATACTAGCAAGAGAGCCCAGAATATAGGAGATTGCGATTGGAATCGCAAACTCGCCAAACACAAGGGCGATTACAACAGCTAGAAACAAGGTAAATGCGGTTAGGACTTTGTATTGACGTTTAAGAAACGAGTACGCACCCTGCTCAATGAGGTGACTAACCTCTCTCATTCGCTCGTCGCCTTCATCCGCCCTTTCATTGGCTCTAAAGATGTAGATTGCGACGAGAATGGCGAGCAGACCTGATGCAAGTACCGGTCCGATTAACAGTAGGTCCGTCATAGTGGATTCACTGTGCCCGTTGGGAAAACAAATCCCTCTTAGGTGTTGCTCTTTGAACTCTCAAATTGGCACTGTAATGAGAGTGATATCCACTCTTGATTCGATAAGGCACTCTTATCAGGTTACATTGCGTAGACCCCCTACATCAGTGGTGAAAGGCCTATACCTCAAAGAAACATCATTGAAGGACGCCTGATTGAAAGACCAAATCGATTCCTTGGAGTAGTGAATATCAACGGGATTCAGGTCAAGGCGTTTATTCCAAATCCTGGAAGGATGTACGAACTGATGGTGCCTGGCAAGCATGTCTACCTCAAACCTGCCACTGGGAACAAGAGAAAGACTCAGTACAATCTCTTTGGCGTAGAGCATGCAGGCGTTCTTGTTTCAATTGATTCAAACCTGCCCAATCGGTTCATGAAGAGAATGCTGCACGAACATAAATTGGAGATGTTTTTTGACTACCAAACGGTGACTCCAGAGCCCATGTACTACAATGGGCGCTTTGACTTCAAGCTTGAAGGCCTGAATGAAATTACTCTCATAGAGGTAAAGTCGTGTACTCTTGTGGAGGATGGTCGTGCGATTTTCCCAGATGCTCAAACTAAGAGAGGTGCCAGGCATATGAGACATCTTGCACGGGCTCTGACAGAGAAGATCGCGAATGTGACAGCTGTGGTGTTCATCATTCAGAGACCCGATGTGCAGGTCTTCTCGCCGAATGATTCAACAGGTCCGAAATTTTCAAATGCGCTTCGAAGTGCTGCCATGAACGGCGTGAAAGTGTATGCTCTGAAAACTAAAGCCGTGAATTGGGATCTTCAACTTCTAGGTCAAGTTCCTGAGGAGCTAGAGCACTTCTCCACATCCCATTGATGGAAGCATTAAGCTTTTCTTGTTGTACTGTTTGGATTTCGACGAGATGCTAGCTCGGGTGGGGGAAAAACTGCGTTCGTTCTGGCCAGTGCAGCTGTTCAAAGCTATCATCTTGGTCTTCATTCCCTATAGTATTCAGTTCGGAGTCTGGTCAACCGGTTTTGTTGTTGTGGATCTTGGGAGCATGTTTTGGAGCTTGCACTATCCAGCTGGGACACTTCTTGTAAGTTTGACATCAATGAACCCTTGGACAGCAGCAGCTAACCTTCTAGTGGTTGCGGGGCCAAGTCTTTACTTCTGCTATAGGCTGCGCGTTATGTCTGCTGAAGAATCCCCCTCGAGGCTGGCCGCTGCCACAATGGTTGTGTCGCTTATCTGCCTAGTTCTGGTATCCTATTCGTATTGGTTCGTGCCTGGCGGTTGGGCATCTGATTCAGTGTACTGGCAGTCTCTACAAGGATTCGTTACAGTTCTTCTTGTGTTGTTCGTGTTCATACCGACCCTACAACGTGTATCGAGCCAACGTCTTCCCAGAAGGCTAACACGAAGCAACAAGCATATCCGTGATCGACTCTATCTGAAAATTGCAGGCTTTGCACCACGGCACGTCAGCAAGCTGATGGTTCTAGCCGCGTTGATACTGCCTTATGGAGTCGGGCTGTTTGCTGATACCTACACATTCATTCTGAGCTTTTCAAGTCCGCTAGTTGGATTTGCTTCCGTTTCTTACCAAATTTTGTATTTAGCCAGAACTCCAGATAAGCCGTCCAGTATTGTCCTTTTTTTCCAGCTCGGGAGTATGGCGGCTGGCTTTTTCATGCTTAGTGTTCTCGGACTTCAGGTGCTATTCGCCCATGAAATTCTAAGGTACCTTGAGGACCGGGTCACTAAGAAAAGAGTCACTCTGATAGGGCTGACGTTACTGGTTTCCCTCGTGCTCATTGGAGCTTTGACCGGAGTTGGAGTGAATCTCGGCCTGTTCAACAACGCATTCATCCCCTTTCCTGTGTCGGTTCTCATTGGACTATGGCTCATCCAGAGAAAAGACCAATTGCTGCTAGAAGGAGAAATGGAGTTGACAACGCCAGAACTGCCTACGCTCTATGAGCAAGAAGTCAGCATTCCCATCATCTACGTGTTAGAATCCCGCCTGAAGAAGTGGTTTAGGAGGTATATATCTTGAACTCGGTAAAGAGTATCGTTGAACGAATGGACAATGATGAGCTAATCCGACTGGCTCGACAGCTAGATGTGTCTTTGACGGACCGGAAAGTAAAGCGTAATCTGCTCGTAGAAACCATTCAAGGCGAGCTCGAAGAACACTATCGCGAAGGGATTCCGTGGAAGAAAACCCGATTGAACGATCTAGCCATTCAGATTAATGATCTGACCAAGAAGTTTGGGAAGACTGTTGCTGTGCGAGGCCTGAATCTTGCTGTACGCCCGGGCCAAATCGTGGGTCTTGTCGGGCCTAACGGCGCTGGGAAGACAACCACGTTGCGAATACTTGCAGGTATTATCAGACCAACAGAGGGCTCTGTGCTGGTGAATGGATTCGACATGAACGCTCATCCACTCAAAGCCAAACAGAGGCTTGGGTACATACCTGAGAGACCTACCTGCTATCCAAACCTAAAGGTTCGAGAGTACCTCACATTCATTGCCAAGATTTACCGTGTTCCGCCAATTGATGCCACGCTCAGGATGAAGGAATATGTAGACTTGTTCCAATTGAATGGGCTTCTTGATGCCTACATCGGCACTCTCTCAAAAGGCAACCTACAAAGGACTCTCCTAGTGGGCATATTCGTGAAACCTCCACCGCACATCCTTGCGCTGGATGAACCGATATACGGACTTGATCCTCGTGGAGCGTGGAGTCTGAAAGTGCACTTGAAAAAATTACGCGATGAAGGCTCAGCCATCCTTGTGTCCACTCACATTCTTGAAGTTGCAGAGGACCTCTGTGATCGTTTTGTTATAATGAATGAAGGAGATGTTGTGGGAAAGGGCACTCTGGAGGAGCTACATGACCAGACACCTAATGCACACACGATTGAGGAAATATTTTTGGAGCTAACTGGCGGTATACCGGAAGCGTAGGTGTTTCAAATGACAGCGAATACTTTCTCTTTGCTAGTCAACGAGATTCGCATGCTATTCAATCACCTAAAGCGCACAATTACAACACCCTCCATGCTTTTGTTCTATACAATAATGCTAGTAGGAACCTATCTCGTGAGTTCGGTCATTGCGATTCTAGGCAGTTACGAGCCGCTTTTCGTTAGCGTAACCACAGTGATTGAAGCTACCACTGACAGAGGCATGATAATGTCTGCTTTAGGCTTGGTCAGTCTTACGGCAGTCGTTGGGGGTTACCTTGGGCGGGGGCCTTCAGCTGAGTTGACTGAAACTGATGAGTACATCATGATGCCCGTACCAGCAAGGCCGTATCAGTTGTTCCTTGCTAAGTATATGCGTAGAATACTCAGGAAACTGGGCTTTGCATTCCTAGCCTTGCTTGTGGTCCTCCCTCTCATAGCTTCATCAAATCTTCTGCTAATTCCTCTAGGGAGTTTGATAGTCTGTTTCATTATTTTCATGGAAGTAAACTACTTCTTGGGAGGCATAAGCTTCCAGATTCGTTCTAGACTGGATAAAAGATTCAAAACGCCTCTTAGGCATTCCATTCTCCTATTCATAGCACTTGCAGTGTACATCCCAACTCTTCCTGAAGCGACAGCAAACCCTATTTTTTCTCTTCTTATCCCATCAAACGCTTTTGCTTACATTGTAATGGAGATGGTAGGTATTCTTGCATACGGGTCGGGTCCCTTGATTGGGGTGATCTGCCTTTGTCTTGGTTACCCCATCGCATTTCTTGCGGTCGCCAATCTTGTTGATCAAGACTATTACGAACGATTCGCGTTGAAGACGTCGAATGGAGGAAAAGAGAGCAGAATAAGCAGAATGATCAGAGGCGAGATTGACTTCTCGGAATCAAGGTACAATGATCCCCTAATGTGGGTGTTTCTAAAGGACTTCTGGAGCAAGATGCGCAAGCCGCTTCAGTTCTGGAAATACCTTTATTTCTTCATTGGTATGACGATTGCGTTGTATCTCAATATAGTTCGACCAGTATGGCTTCCTCCTTTCATCATACCATCTGAATTGAACTATGCGGCTGTTCCTGCATTTCTTCTAGTCCTAGTGTTAGTAACACAGATGGCCAGCGTAAACGCGCTGCTCAGTTTTGTTGATGAGAAAGAAAACATATACCTGCTAAAATCCAGTCCATTCAAGGCCTCTGACATTGTTCTTGCGAAGTACTTTCTAAGTCTCGTTGAAGTAACGCTCACTGCTGCCCCTATTGTCGGATTCCTAGCATACTTCATGCGCGTAGAAGGTTCCTTCTATCTGCTCACCCTAGTTGCTCCACTGGTACTAATTTTCTCCGCAACAGGTGTTATGGTCGGAGCATATGTCCCCGTGTTCACAAATGAGCTGAGCGACCCTCCTGTCCCGCTTGCTTTTGGATTTCCTGCCATCAATATCGGGTTCGGAGTATTGCTGATGGCTATCGTAGCAATGTATGCTGAAAACATGCAACTAGTGCAAGTTATGCCTGCGTTCGTTGTCGTGGTTGTCTTGGGTCTTCTGGCATTGGCTACAAATGCACTAAGGTCTTACAAGTAGTGCATCATCGTTTGGTTGCGAGTCTCAGAGCATTAGCAATTACTACTAACGATAAACCCATGTCCCCTATTCCGATAGCTACCCAGAGGCTAACAAGGCCTGGGATCGCTAAGATCGCCAGGAGAACTTTCACTCCTATTGACACTCCTACGTTTTGCCTAACAACTCTCATTGTGCCTTTTGATTGCTCTAGCAGCTCGGGGATTTTTCTAAGATCGTCCTTCATAAGTGCGACATCAGAGGTCTCTAGTGCGGTATCGCTGGCAATTACACCCATTGCTATGCCGACATCAGCAGCGGCCATGGCCGGGGCATCATTCACTCCATCTCCTACCATGAGAACTCGTCCTTGCTTGGCAAGCTCTTCAATGTACTCGACCTTTTCGGAGGGAAGCAACTCGGCCTTGTATTCATCAATCCCGAGGAACTCTGCAATCTTCTTTGCCGCGACTTCGTTGTCACCAGTCAACATGACTGTACGAATCCCACGTTGTTTAAGGCTGGTCACCGTTTCCTTCGCGCTATCTCTAACTCTGTCAGAGAGAACAATGGATCCCAAGTGCGTGTTTCCTCGTGTAACATACACAAGAGTACCGGTTCCACATTCTTGGTCGTGTGAGTGATTGACAACAACTCCCTTTTCTTTGAGCAAAGCCCTGTTCCCCACCAAATGCCTTCGACCGGCAATGCTACCAGCTAAACCGCGTCCTGGAATTGTAGAGAAGTCGTCCGCATCCGGGATGTGAAGGCCCTGCTTTTCTGATACCTCTAGAAGTGCTTTCGCGATAGGGTGTTCAGACATCCTTTCAAGAGCAGTTGCTATCGAGAGAACTTCCTCCTTCGTAGCGCCATTATGTGCACACACATGGTCAACAGCTAAGCGGCCCTCAGTGAGAGTTCCGGTCTTATCAAACGCCACCGCGTAGACATTGCTCATGCTTTCGATGTACTTTGAACCCTTGACGAGGACTCCATTGCGTGCAGATCCAGCTATTGAAGACACCATACTGACCGGAATCGAAATCGCGAATGCGCAGGGACATGATATTACCAGGAGGGTCAATCCTCTGTATATGGAATCCTGTGCACTAAAGCCAAAGAGAAAAGACCCTATTACAAGAGCAAAAGAGAGAATCACAACTGCAGGCGTGTATACGTGCGAGAACCTTGATACGAAGGCTTCCGTGGGAGAACGCTTTTCGCGGGCTTCTTCAATCAACTTCACAATCTGAGCTAGCACAGTATTTTCAGAGGACTTGGTGACCCGAATTTCAAGGAACCCTTCCTGATTTATTGTTCCTGCGTAGACATCATCGGTGATTGACTTAGCAACTGGAAGCGACTCGCCTGTGATGGTGGCCTGATTGACTGTGGAACTTCCTTTCACAACCTCGCCGTCGAGACCTATTCTTTCGCCGGGCTTGACACAGATTATGTCGCCTACTTTGACATCTTCCACATGAATGCAGGCTTCTGCCCCATCAACTTTGATTGTGACAGTTTGTGGGGACAGCTCTAGCAGTGATTGAATGCCTCTTTGGACCCAGCTTCCAGCTTTCTCTTCAAGCAGCTCAGCGATGTAGAAGAGCAGCATTACAGCAGCACCCTCTTCCGGCGCACCTATGAGCAATGCACCAAAAGCTGCAACAGTCATGAGGAAGTTTATATCAAGATGAATTCTGGCAGCTCCTCTCAGCCCTCTAGGAATGACCCATCTTCCTGCTAAGACTATTGATACAATGAACGCGGCATAAACCCAGATTGTATCGAAGGTCAACCACTGAAGTGCAAATCCGGCAACAAAGGATGCTGCTGACAGAATCGCTAGGGTGTACTTCACGCGAAAATCAGTATCGCCTGCTTTTGCTTCCTCTGCGGCGCAATGGGAGCAGTAGTGCTCAATTTCCTGAAACATGTTCAATCGCCCGTTTCAGAATGTTTCTCACACACTGGTCATCAAGTGAGTGATAGATTTGTTTGCCATTGCGTTTCTTTCCTACGAATCCAAGATTTCCTAGGATGCTAAGGTGATGGCTAACGCTGCTTATCGACATGCCCAACTCGTTGGCAATCTCAGACACGTTTCGCCTTCTATCCTCCGCAAGGGTCGCTACTATGCGGAGTCGGGATTGATCGGATAGCGCCTTGAAAATCCTGACAAGCGCTTCCAGATTATCACCGTCTTCACTCAGTTGGGAACTAAGAGTAGCCATAATCCAGCCCACATTTTTACATTTGAACAAGTATTGGAATGTTTCTTAGTAAATAAGGCTTACTTTAGGGCCGTAATTCCTAATCTTACTTCAGGAACACTACTCATATCGACAAGGAACAATTATGTAGGCTCCGGAGGGAGTTTCAATAGATGGGACTACTTCGCGACTGTGACCCTATTCAATCGCGAGTCAGTGTGTTGTGTCAAGGATACTACATGGTCAGAGATACACACCTTACAAAAAGCTTTGAAATCTATGGAATACCGGAGTGGCTTCGACATGAATGGCGACCGAAAGCAGTTACTGGATGGCCTCCATAGGAAGGTGATCGAGAAAGCTAATGACGGAATTGTCGTACTGAAGGACGAGAAGATAGTTCTTTCAAACCATGCATTCGTTGCTATGCTAGACTATGAAGGTTCTGAGCTGGAGGGTACTCGGTTTGAAGACCTTGTTGAGCCATCCCGCATTCACGAGTATCGGGACCGCTGGGAATCAATTGTACACCAAGAAGACTCCACTGGAACAATTCGTGCTCGACTTCTGACAAAAAGAAAGCGGATTCTGAACGTTGAGATGAACACTGCAAAGCTTGATTTCGAGGGAGAGCCTGCTCTGGTCACAGTTGTTAGAGATGTTTCTGAACGAATGACCTTGGAAGCGGCTGTTGAGGAATCCGAGGCTCGTTATCGAACCTTGTACGAATCTTCGCCTATCGCGTACTTCACCTTGAGCGCGAGAGGGACAGTTCAGCAAGTAAACAATGCTGCTGAAAAACTCCTAGGATACTCCGAAGAGAATATGATAAGAAGAAACATCTCAGCGTTTCTCCCCAAGGATGAAAAAGCTAACGTGATGGGAAATCAGGTTATCGCTGAGATTCTTCAAGGAAAGAATCTCGAGGATATTGAGATGCAGCTTCAGCACGCAAAAGGGAAGAAAGTATGGGTCAGCGTTACTTCGAGCGTGTTAAGCGATTCTATCCAATCATCCAGTATTGGTCTTATGGCGTTGGAGATAGACCGGAGAAAAGTGGCTGAGAGCAGGGAGGTAGAGGAGCGCGAAAGAGCAAATCTCTATCTTGAAGTCATGACACACGACCTCAACAATATCAACCAGAGCGCTCTGTTTACAATGGAGCTCCTAACAACTACGGTGGAATTGCCGGAAAATCTTGAATCGGTCTTGACTGAAACCTCCTGGAACGTGCGACGGGCTGCTAGGATGATTGCAAATATGAGGGCAATTATCACCCTTAAGCATTCACCTCCAAAAAGGAGCAAGACGGACCTCTATCCCCATTTCGAACGAGCGGCGGCTGATGCTGATAGAGACTTCTCCTGGAAGACCCTTAACATCAACTCTAATATCAAGGATGATGAGTTTGAGATTGTAGGTCACATGTACCTCTGGAGCGTGTTCTTCAACATCATCCACAACTCGATGATGTACTCTAGGGATGATGAAGTCACCGTTAATGTAAGCGCAACGAAGGTAGATTCTGGCAGGATGGTCCGAATTGAATTCGAGGACTACGGCCCTGGAATACCAGATAACATGAAGCAGTATATCTTCAAGCGCACTGGCAGCCCTGAAGCACAGATTGTTGGCAGAGGCCTTGGGTTGACAGTGGTTGACCACTATGTTACCCACTTGGGAGGAACGGTGTGGGTCGAGGACCGAATTGAGGGTGATCATTCCCAGGGAACAAGAATAGTCATGCTTCTTCCATCGTGGGTAGAGAAGAAGGATCTCCCCTGTGGAAGGGTTACCTGTATCACATTCTACAAGTCAGACCATTGCCTGTTCTGCGAACCGACCTACGATATTCTCATGATGGTTCTCAATGAAATGAACGTACCAAACCATCACGTTGAGGTAATTAACGTCGATGACCCCTCTGCGGGCATTTCTGATGGCGAATTACCCATGCTCCCTTTCATCAAAATTTGTGATGTCGAGCTAACTGGCCTTGTTTCAGATGATCAAGTTCGGTCTGCTGTAATGGCGCTTCTCATGAAAGACTGCTATCCTGATCTTTAGTCATACCCCATGGCGAAGAGCTGGATCAAATCAAGATCATAGGTCAGGAGGTCCTCTTCAAGCTGCAATCTAACTAAATGGTGAAGAAAAATGAATTAGCTCTTGAAGCCCTCTATAAATTAGAGGACCCAAGAGCTGTTGATTGATACTATCAGGCTTCGATAGCCATATCTCCAAGGGATTCCTTCATGAGCCCTTTGAAGTCAAAGCCCATCATTCGAGCCATCAACATCATCGGTAGCAGAACATTTCCGAAAACTTGGAACGCACCTGCGCCTCCACCCTCCTCACCTGCTTCGCCATTCGTCCCCATTCCTCCGAAGAGTGTCACATCGCCTATGTCAATATGCTCATAGAGCTGAGGCAATACCGCAAGAAAATCTCTGGCAAAGGCCTGCGGTGTGTAATCCTTGGCGGCATCCAGTGTTTGACGAATACCCTCAGCCTGCGCACTTGTGACCTTCAGTATTTTCTCGGCGTCAGCTTCTGCAACGACACTTATGCGTTCTGCATTGGCTCTCGCCTGCAGAAGTATTCGCTGCGCTTCAACCTCGACTTCCTGCTTGATCTTTCTTTGCTTCTCAGCTTCGGCATTAAGCTTGGTGACTTCAAGGTCTTTCGACGCATCGACTTCCGCCTGCTGCTTCTCATAGCGTTTCTGCATCAGGTTCTTCTGAAGTTCAATTTCTAGGACGCTCTGCTGCCGTTGCTGCTCTGCTTCCTGAATGGCACGTAGTTGAGCTTGTTCGTGAATGCCAATGTGCTTGTCCTTCTCGATCTCCTTTTCTCGCAGTAAACGAATCTTTGCGATATCGCTTGTACCTGTTGCTTGATCCGCTTCAATCGTAGCTATCTCGGCAAGACGACGCATCTCAGCCTCACGAGGCTTCGACATATTCTGTAAGAAAGCTTCATTGATAACTGCAACGTCTATTAATTCAACAGTGACTACCTTGAGACCCCATTCAGAAATGACATCAACGAGTTCTTTCTTGATTGCTTCAATGATTAGCTGGCGCTCCTCAAGAATCTCCTCGACTGACAACTGCGCACAAGCCGTTCTGATGACTGACTCTATGATTGCCGTTAGGCGCGCTGGAATTTCTTCCCAATGTGTGTTATTGATCGTCGCGATGGCATTGTCAGCCTGCCATTGAAGGACAGCACTGAGTCGTATCTTCTGCTTCTCCTTAGATAGTACTGATTCTGCGTGGATGTTCAGCTGTTGGACCGTTCTATCAATCGCAAGAATGCGATCAAGAAAAGGTATGCGTACAACCATTCCTCCTTCACCCTGCTTAATGGGCTTGCCTTTACGCAGGTGCACATAGAACACATTCGGGTCAAAAATACGAATGTATTTCTTGATGTAGAAGGTGATCAACAATACCACCAATATACCGAGAAATGCAATGGATAACCCGAAGTTCTGAGCAAATATGTCCATTATTCCTGCTTGCATTTATTTTTCTACTCACATTTCTTTTTTTTGCGAGTGCACCTGAATCCCAAAGCCCTCTTCCTCCCACAGAGAACGCGGTACTATGTGGTTTGACCTATGTACCTCTATCGTGGGCATTGGATAGGTCGCTTCATGCCTCGGAGCTCAAATCCCCCAACGAGGCATCAGGGTCCTGCTTCGGGTTCTGATGCACTCATGTACATATTGTATTCTAAGGTTATAAATCCGCGCCGAGATTTGCATCTTATCGCCTATCGAATGAAGCATTTTGATTATGACTTCTTTTACTCTGGAGGTTTCTGGCTTTGCTTGTGTTGACCCTTGGCTACTTCGATTCTTGGATCAACGAATACGAACTTATCATTTGCAGAAACTACATAGAGTGTCATGCCCTTCCTGAATACGAGTCCCTGTTGCAATGGCCGAGCATGGAATCTCCTGAGGCCCATGTCGGTTTCATACCTTACCTCACCAAAGTCATCGCTTATGGTGGAAACTGCTTCGACTTCTTGTCCTACAATGTGCTTTGGCTCGATGTGAAAGCCTGACTCCACAAACACCTTCCCAAGCACAGTTCGTACTAAAAGCACAAGTAGAGCCGCTCCGACGAACTGGAAGCAAATCTTCGCAGCAAGAGGTGCCAGTAATCCGTCATAGTACACGATAGACCCCAGAAACCCGAAACTGACAAGAGATGTTCCGATAGTGACACCAAGTGGAGCACCCCTTTCAGCTTCGAAGTAACCTGAGTGATCACCTGCCTCAACATCATGGTCCAGTTCATGTTCGTGGTCAGTATCGTGCTCTGTATCATGATCAGTTTCATGATCTGTATCGAGGTGATGCTCCATGTCATGTTCTACGTCGTGCTCGATTTCGTGGTCGACTTCATGTTCAACATGTGTTTCCAAAACGTGGTCTATATCATGTTCAACATCGTGCTCGTAACCATGGTCGACATCATGATCAATCTCGACGTGTGTATCGTAATCATGTTCAACGGCATGTTCAATGTCGTGTTCGATGTCATGGTCGTAATCGTGTTCAACATCGTGCTCAATGTGATGATCCATGTCATGTTCTGCTTCGTGGGAAACATCATGCTCATGCCCGTGTTCGGAAATTGCAGCAAAGAGTCGTCCCATAAGAAACATGCCAAAGGTGTAGAAAAGCCCCACAAGAAGTATCCCAAATGAAATCTCACGTAGTATGATTGCTAACGGCATGAATTCTTGCATGTCCTTCTTCCCCCCTTGTTAATTATGTCGCGAAGCGATATAAAGTTGAGCAAGCATTCATCTGGGTAATACGGCTCATGTCTTCTTCCTGCTCGGATTGATGTTCATCCAACATACCACATAAGAGGCGCGAACACAACCGAGGAAGCGGTGGAATACGTAATGCATTCGTCCATTGAACTTGTCGAACAGGCAATGCAGAACGAAGAACCGCCACGCACCCCAGTTATTCCATTAGTCGGGTTGTATTCGAGTGTATGCTCGGGATATCCTGCCAACGACCTCCTGAGGGACGGAAACCTTCAGGCAAAGTCGCAGCTAGCTGCTCTTCAATGCTTCAAGTATGATGGTGTTTTCACTTGCATGGACCTTACCGTGGAAGCTGAGGCGCTGGGCGCCTCCATCAAGTTTCCGCAGGGAGCGTTTCCGTATGTTATTGATCACCCAGCAGAATCGCCCAATGCGGTTTTTGATCTAGAGATGTCATCGATAAAAGGTAGCCGCCTGTTGACATTTGTAAATGCGACAAAACAGCTTGTGAATCGTGTGGGACGGACACACTTGGTGAGCACTTACATAATCGGACCATTCACGCTGGCAGGACACCTCATCGGTGTTGAAAGCCTGCTCGAACACGCTATCGAGGATTCAGAGTTAATCAAGGAAGTAGTCAATCACTGTCAAGAGATGCTTGAGCCTTTGGTAGAAGCGTATATTACAGCAGGGACACACAATATCGTGATTTTGGAGCCAACGGCCAGTTCGAGCATAATCTCTCCGAAGTTCTTTGAGAAATACTCCGCGCCCGACCTTTCCAAAATGGTGTCACGCATTCATAACGGGGGAATAAAAGCTACCATCCACATATGCGGCAATACACTTCCGATATTGTACGCAATGTGTGATACGAAAGCTGATGCTCTGAGCATAGACTCTGCTGTTGATCTGAAAGAAGCAAAAGAAGTAGTCAGGGGACGTACGACTCTCATAGGCAATGTCGATACTACTCTCATTCTCACTGCATCCAAGGAAAATGTGCAAAAAGCGGCGGAAGACTGCCTCAGGAAGGCCGCCAAAGGAGGAAGTTTCATTCTCTCGACCGGTTGCGACATACCCCTTGAAACTCCGAATCATAACCTACTCACGCTCGTCAATGTGGTTACCGGCAACTTGACTCAGCATTAGGCTCTCCAATCAAGAAGCGTGCGCATACAGAGTGTGTTAACAGCAGGAAAAGAATCACCTGAAGAGTTAAGGCGAGCTGTTGTCTATTGCTAGAAGTCATTGCATTGTTCCCAAGATAATCCGACTGCTGAAGATTATGCGCAAGGTATCAGGTGTGAAGAAAGAAATGAACAACAAAAACAAGTGGAATGAGACATACGATGTGGAACATCCACCTCTAGTCAGCTTTGGGGAGGGCGAACTGCTAACGATTTATGA
>Ga0209986_10000669_pt1 | contig 33644 bp, 38 predicted proteins | sample BlataG_FD_183168 | JGI IMG/M metagenome (GOLD analysis project Ga0209986, IMG submission 183168) | Deep subsurface microbial communities from Black Sea to uncover new lineages of life (NeLLi) - Black_00105 metaG (SPAdes) (version 2) | ecosystem: Environmental > Aquatic > Marine > Oceanic >...
GTGCTCCGATGCCAGCCATCTGATAAGCCTGTTTGCCTGCCTCCTGAGCACACCTCAAGCCGGTAAGCGATTCTCTTCCTGACATGCTCATAGTATCAGTTGCCGCACCCAGACCTATAATCCAGATTGGAATGTCAGTTATCCCTTTAGCTACATCTCCTCTAACTACTATGATACAAGAGGAGCCATCAGCATTGGCGCAGCAATCAAACTTCTTCAGCGGACTAGTTACCACCTCCGAGCCTAAAATCTCGTCTAAGCTCAACTCCTTGCGATAGGTAGCCTTGGGATTGGTAGCCCCATAGTGTGAATTCTTAACCCGCACCTTGGCTAAATGCTCCTCGGTAGTCCCATACTTAGCCATATGAGCCCGGGCATACATAGCATAACCGGCAGGCATGGTTAGACCAAAGGGCGATTCCCAGATTATATCCCCTCCCCTCCCCATCCTCTCCGCAGCCTCGCGAGAGGTCAACTCTGACATCTTCTGAAAACCTATTACCGCTACTACTCGGTGAAGACCTGCCTTTACCAGTGACCAAGCTATCCTTAGCCCAGTGCTACTGGAAGAACATACCGTCTCAACATAGAAACTCGGCTTGGGGGTTAACTCCAAATACTCCGATATCAAGCCTGCGGGTGAGCGCTGCTTATCATATTCTGGCGCAGAACAAATAATGGAGGCATCTATATCATCACTAGTAATATCTAGACCCTCCATCGCCTCCTTAAAAGCCTCAAAACACAACTCTCTGATAGATACACCGCACTTACGAGTAAAAACACTCTGACCTGCTCCCGCTATAGCAACGTCTTCCATCAGGTATCCCCTTTCCATCTAGATTACTTCAGGCGTTGAACAGGCTACCTGGCAAAATAGATTTCAACAGTATTAACCAGAGGTTAAAGATAATGTTGGTTTAAGGTCAAGCCTTATACCGGGTCCCATGGTAGTAGTTAGAGAGGCAGTTCTAACATACTGACCCTTGGCACCGCTAGGTTTAGCCCTCACCACTGCCTCCACCACTGCTGCCAGGTTGCCCATCAGCTTATCATCTTCAAAACTAACCTTACCCAAGGGGACATGAATGATAGCTGACCTGTCCAGCCTAAATTCCACTCGCCCTTGGCGGGCTTCACCGATTACCCTGGACAAGTCATTGGCAGCTGCCACTGTTCCTGACTTGGGGTTAGGCATCAATCCTCTCCTCCCCAAGATTTTCCCCAGCCTGCTTACCTTGCCCATCATATCAGGGGTAGCAATAGCAGTATCAAAATCTAACCAGCCATCCTCAATCTTCTTAATCAACTCATCACCGCCAACAAAATCTGCCCCCGCTGCCTCGGCAATTCTCACCGCCTCGCCCTGAGCAAAAACCAAAACCCGCACCCCCTTGCCCAACCCATGGGGCAGGAGGGCAACACCACGCACCTGCTGATTGGCATCTCGTGGGTCAACACCCATCCGAAGGTGAAGCTCAACAGTCTCATCAAATCGGGTATAAGACGCCTTCTTGGCTAACTCAATAGCCTCCTGAGGAGAATAAGCCTTGGTCCTGTCTAACTGTTTTACCGCCTCACCATATTTCTTACCGTGTTTTGCCACTTTATTCCACCTCAATCCCCATACTTCGGGCTGTGCCCTCAATAATTCGCTCCGCTCCCTCAATACTGGTAGCATTCAAATCCTTAGCCTTAAGCTGAGCTATCTCGCGAAGTTGAGCTCGAGATAACACACCCACATTTTCATGGCCAGAAGCACCTGACCCCTTTTCTATGCCTAATGCCTTCTTCAGCAAATCAGTAGCTGGAGGTGTTTTGGTAATAAAGGTAAATGACCTGTCCTCAAAGACAGTTATTTCCACTGGAATAATAGAGCCAGCCTGGTTGGAAGTGCGCTCATTATACTCCTTACAAAAGGCCATAATATTAATCCCGTGCTGCCCTAAGGCAGGACCTACCGGTGGCGCAGGATTTGCCTTCCCTGCTGGAATCTGTAATTTAATCACTGCTTTAACCTTTTTCGCCACTTTGTCTCCTAGCTCAAAGCTTCTCCACCTGTAAGAAGTCAAGCTCCACAGGTGTCTCACGCCCAAAAAGGGAGAGAAGCACCTTGACCTTACCCTTTTCCGGGCTTATATCATCCACCACGCCCACAAAATCAATAAAGGGACCGTTGGTCACCCGCACACTCTGCCCCTCGCGGAAACCAACCTTGACCTTGGGTGCTTCGGCTGCCATCTGTTTCAAAATCTGATTGACTTCCTCCTCCTGCAGAGGAGCTGGCTTGCTTCCGCTACCAACAAAACCAGTGACACCAGGGGTATTACGCACTATATTCCAGCTCTGGTCACTCATCCTCATCTGAATCAGGATGTAGCCAGGCAATATCTTCTTATCCACATTCCGCCGCTGCCCATTTTTAACCTCAATCTCAACCTCAGTAGGTATAATTATCTGTGAGATGTCATCGGCGCTGTCCATGAACTTGATGCGCTGCTCTAGATTCTTCTTAACTCGTTCTTCATACCCGGAGTAGGTATGAATTACAAACCAACTTTTTTGATTCTCTCCCACAAATAACCTCATTCAGACAAAGATTGTTGGAAAAACGCAGGGTTATCCCTTTCGGTCAACTGTTTCAACTCAATCTGGAAACCAACCAAGCTTCTATCCACCCAAAAAGAATGTATCGACGAGGCGAGTAAAACCATAATCAAAGGCTCCCAGAATTAGACCCACGGTAACGGCAACAACCAGCACCAGGAAGGTCAAATAAGCTGCCTCTCGTTTGGTGAGCCAGACTACCTTCTTTAGCTCGGCTATAGTCTCACCAATAAATCTAAACCTTGAACGCTTGGTAGTAACACCACGATGAGTCATTGAATGGCCTCAAATGCCTCTCAGTTGCCTTCCACTATTTTATCTCCCTATGGAGGGTATGGGTACGACAACGGGGGCAATACTTTCTAAGTTCTAACCGTTGGGGGTCATTCCTTCTGTTCTTACTAGTAGTATATGTCCTCTCTCTGCACTCGGTGCAGGCAAGATGGATAATAACTCTGGCTTCAGCCTTTCTAGCCATCTCTACTCAATGATGCGGCTAAAGGTACCAGCACCTACTGTTCTACCCCCCTCCCGAATAGCAAAACGCAAGCCTTTTTCCAGGGCTACAGGATAAATAAGTCTTATTTTCATTTTTACATTATCACCGGGCATAACCATCTCCACCCCTTCTGGTAGCTCGACAGTCCCGGTAACGTCTGTAGTCCTAATGTAAAATTGGGGCTTATATCCGTTAAAGAATGGGGTATGCCTGCCTCCCTCCTCCTTACTCAAAACATATACCTCACCCTCAGCGTATGTATGTGGCTTAATAGAGCCGGGGGCAGCTAATACCATACCTCGCTCTATCTCGTCCCGCTCTATGCCCCTTAGCAGGCAGCCAACAGCATCTCCTGGCTCTGCGTCATCTAAGATCTTGTGAAACATCTCCAGGCTGGTAGCTACCGTCTTACGCGTTTCCTTCAAGCCAACTATCTCAACCTCATCCCCAGGTCTAATGATACCCCTCTCAACCCTTCCTGTAGGCACGGTGCCTCGCCCCTTGATGCTAAAAACATCCTCTACCGGCATCAAGAAGGGCTGGTCTTTAGGTCGCATCGGGATAGGAATATAGCTATCTATAGCATCCAGCAATTTCCAGATGGGGCCACACCACTGGCAATCCCGCTTAGCGCAGCCACATTCCCCAGCCTTAAGCCCGCTCACTCTTATCACCGGTATCTCATCCCCGGGGAAATTATACTTAGTCAGCAGCTCCCTTACCTCCATCTCCACCAGCTCCAGAAGCTCCTCATCCTCCATCAAGTCTACCTTGTTAAGGGCAACCACAATATAAGGCACTTCCACCTGGCGAGCCAACAAGACATGCTCTCTGGTCTGGGGCATAGGTCCATCAGGGGCGCTTACCACCAAGATAGCTCCGTCCATCTGGGCAGCCCCGGTTATCATGTTCTTGATAAAGTCTGCATGTCCCGGACAATCAATATGGGCATAATGGCGGTTATCGGTCTCATATTCAACGTGAGCAATAGCGATGGTTAGTCCCCGTGCCTTCTCTTCAGGGGCATTATCAATGCTGTCAAAGGCGCGGTATTCAGTGGGACCTGCCGCTGATAACACCCTGGTCATCGCTGAGGTCAAAACTGTTTTCCCATGGTCAACATGACCGATAGTGCCCACATTGCAATGAGGCTTAGTCCGCTCAAATTTCTTCTTTGCCATTTTTAACCCCCTTTACTTAAAGCCCACAACCAGATTCGAACTGGTGACCCCGTTCTTACCAAGAACGTGCTCTACCTGCTGAGCTATGTGGGCGCTAGAACCATTATACCAGTTTTTATTGTATAACATCCAATCTACATCATATCATATTTAAGTGGAGGGGGCAGGATTCGAACCTGCGTAGCCTTTTCAGGCGGCAGATTTACAGTCTGCTCCGATTAACCACTCCGGCACCCCTCCCAACACCACATCAAACCGCAGCCCGAGAGGGGAGTCGAACCCACTAACCTACCGATTACAAGTCGGTTGCGCTACCATTGCGCCACTCGGGCAGTACTTTATGCTTTAATCCTACTGGCGCCAATCAACTGGCATATTATAAAAATGAAAGATATAAAAGTCAAGCTTGGTAGCGCATACCGGATTCGAACCGGTGATCTCCTCCTTGAGAGGGAGGTGTCCTAAACCCCTAGACGAATGCGCCACTTAAAAAGGCTGGCTGGCTACTTTGGACAGTTCCCAAACCTTCATTCGAGAAGAAGCAGCTTGTTCCAACCTTACAACTGCTGCTCGTGGCATAAGTTTATTATATCTAGTAGCGTTCGTCAAACAACCGGAGCTTCGGGTTAACCATTCCGATGGAACATGCACTTAGGCATCAACGTCCCACAATGGGATTTAATTAGCCAACTAAACCCCCTATTACACCTGGTTGACAAATTGCCTCATCTTTCTTAGTATAGTGTTAGCCACTCGCACCTGACGAAGCACATCAAAGTATCGCAAACAGGTACTTCCAAGCATCAGTACTAGTACCCCCAGAATTTCTGCGAAACAGGAGATGAGGCGTTATAATGCGTAAAGAAAAGATTAATAAAGGTATTATTCTGGCTGCTGGCGATGGTGACCGTTTAGGACATTTAACCATCACCTGTCCCAAGGTTCTGTTGTCTGTGAAAGAGGAGGCTCCACTAATTAGTTATCCCATTGAGACATTAGCTGCTGTCGGCATTAGTGATATTGCGATTGTGGTTGGTTACTTGGGAGATAAAGTCATAGAGGTACTAGGCAATGGCAATGACTTTGGTGTGAGGTTGCAATATATCTACAACTCTGATTATCTCGGAGGCAATGCCGTCTCAGTATATAAGGCTAGAGAGTGGGTGCAAGGAGAGCCAGTCATTTTATGTATGGGAGACCACTTAATTGATGGAGAGATAGTAAAGCGTCTTCTGGACAGGCAGGTCTTCAATGAAACGCTTTGTATTGATTATGCGCCGGCTCACCACCATGAACTGGCTGAGGCAACCAAGGTCGCTGTTGATGGCGCTGGTTGTATTAAGGACATCAGCAAGGATCTTGTTTACTGGGATGCTCTCGATACCGGAGTCTTTCTGCTGACAGAGAACTTCTTTCGGGCTCTAAACGAGCTTGTTCAATACCGTGGCACCGACGTTGAAATCACGGATGTTGTCCGCTTCTTAGTCAGCCGGGGACATCGTTTTGATACCTGCGATGTTAGCGGCTGCTTCTGGGCAGATGTAGATACTAAGGAAGATTTAGACCTGGTAAGGGGATAGGGATGGGGGCTGTGTATGATGGCTACATTTCCAAGCACATTAACAGGAAGATATCAGAGCCAATGGCACGGCTATTGGCAAAGACAAAAGTAACACCCAATCAGACGACCTGGGCAGCATTCGGCATCGCGCTGCTGTCTTTTGTTAGCTTCATTCTTGGCCACAATATAATAGCCGGCATTTTGGTCCAGCTATCATCTATCGTTAATGGTATAGATGGAAGCCTGGCTCGGCTTAAAGGTATGACATCGGAGTTCGGCGGCTTCCTGGACTCTGTACTTGACCGGTATGCTGACATCTTGATAGTGCTGGGGCTTATTTTATGGTCTTCGTCCCATGAGACATATTCCGGCATTTGGCTAGCCGGCCTTCTAGCTATCACCGGTACCATTTGTATTAGCTATACCAGAGCGCGCATTAGCCCGAATCATCGGCATCTATTTGATAAAGGATTCAAGTCCCTGGCCTCACGTGATATAAGACTTTTCCTGATAATGCTCGGGGCAGTCATCGGGCAAGCATACTTCTGTCTTATCGTCATCGCCGTTTTGACCAACGTAGTAGTTTTCTACAGGCTCATTTACATGTATAGATATCTGGGGCAAAAGGACAACCAATCTGAACCTATCTCACAAAGTAGCGAAGACCCATAAAACATTGTCGACCTCACTTTCAATTTCAAGTACTTTAGGGATAAGCAATGATTATCCAATGTGATTTTGATGGCACCATTATCAGAAACAATCTCGGTGTTCTGCTTAGAGAAAAATATTCTTGTGGTGACTGGCAAAGGATTGATTCAGATTATCTTCACGGCCATCTAACTGTTGAGCAGAGCAATAAACTACAGTTTGCTCTCATTAAAGAACCTAAAGAGAGACTTCAAGAATTCGTTCGCCAGCATATTGAGCTAAGACCGGGCTTTGTAGAATTTGTCAGGTATTGTCAGGAGAGCGCTATGCCCTTTGTCATCGTTAGTAGTGGACTTGATTTTTACATTGAACCTGTATTAGTAGAGATTGGTATGCCGGATTTAGAATTACACTGTGGGCGAACCTCCTTTAGCCGCGATGGCATTGATGTATCCTACTATGACCCTGAGGGGAATATCATCAACCACGGATTCAAGGAAAAGTATTTGACTTGGCTCAAGAAACGGGGTAAGAATATCATCTATTTAGGGGACGGGCTCTCTGACCTAGAGGCGGCACGTCAGGCTGACTATGTATTTGCTACGGGTCACCTAGAGAGATTATTAAATACCGAAGCAGTTGCCTGTAGTGCTTTTTCTGACTTTTACGATTTACTGCATCAAGTTCGCCTTCTTTGATAATTCAGTGCTATGCGAGCCGGTTTTACTCACACTTCCCCATCCATACAGCTCTATGATAGAGTTTGGGGAAATCAAGCTCAGGAAGGAAGCTGTATAAACTGATGGCATGTGCAGTGGCGTAAAGGGATAAGCAGCTGAGAAGCGCTTGAGGTAATAATATTACCATTATGGCTGGGGAAGTAGGATTCGAACCTACCCCGGCGGATCCAGAGTCCGCTGTCCTACCACTAGACTATTCCCCAGCACACCAAGATTATAGCACTGAGCCGCTCTCACAGCAATAACAGCACAGGATGATTTGACAGAGCAGGCTTGACCACTTATGCTAAACTACCAAGACAGGAGGCTAAGCCTTGGCTGATTTAGCAGCGCTGCAACAAGCCCTGGGCGTCTGGTTTAACGACCCGTCTCTCCTGGAGCAAGCCTTGGTTCATAGCTCCTATGTCAATGAAAACCCAGGCTTTGCCCCCGCCTCCAATGAAAGGCTTGAGTTCCTGGGCGATGCTATTTTAGGCTTTATAGTCGCTGAAGAGCTATATCAGCGCTTTCCCCAGTTCAGTGAAGGGGAGATGACCAAACTCCGCTCATCTCTGGTGCGCCGAGATGCCCTGTCCCGTATGGCAAGAGCTATCAGCCTTGGCAATTACCTCTATCTGGGAAAAGGAGAGGAGGCAAGTGGTGGGCGGCGTAAGCCAGCTAACTTAGCCGGAGCTTTAGAAGCGCTAATAGCCGCTATTTTCCTCGACCGTGGCTTATCTACCGCCAGGGATTTCGTCCTGAGGTCAACCGATAAAGAGCTAAATAAGGTACTGAGTCAAGGGATAGAGCCTGATTATAAATCACAACTACAGGAGATTATCCAGGCCAGGCAGCAACAAACGCCTACCTACAAGGTAATAGAAGCAGTGGGACCAGACCACGACAGAGCGTTTACCGTTGAGGTGAGGGTAGGTGATACCGTTCTGGGCAGGGGGTCAGGCAAAAGTAAAAAAGTGGCTGAGACAGAAGCCGCCCGCTCGGCTTTAGACCAACTTTCAACCAACTTTACACAATAACTCCCCTTTGCTAAACTTCAATTAACCATGCCTTCAGTTATCATGCTCAAATAGAGGTGTTACTATGGCGAGGCGAGATAAAAGATGGAGAGAACGGAAGAAACCTAAAAAGGATGATAAGAAAATAGCCCCCACTACTATCTTACCACCTCCAATAACGGTGGAAGTAATTAAAAAGGGGAAAAAGCGAAAAGCAGAGGAGGAGCAAGAGAGATAGCTGCTTACCAACAGCTTCATGATACCGGGGAGTTAAAGGCTCGGGCTGAGAAAGCCAAATCAATACTGGAAGAATGCCATGTATGTCCTCGCCGGTGCGGTGTCAATCGCTTGGCTGGTGAGAGCGGTGAGTGCCAGGTTACCACTCAGGTCATAGTCTCCAGTTATGGTCCTCACTTTGGTGAGGAAGCGCCTCTGGTCGGTAGGCATGGCTCAGGGACTATCTTCTTCACCTACTGTAATCTACATTGCGCCTTTTGCCAAAACTACACCATAAGCCAGCTAGGTGAGGGAAGCCCGGTAGATAGGGAGAAACTAGTCAGCATGATGCTCTCACTCCAGGCTAGGGGCTGCCACAATATAAATCTGGTCAGCCCTACTCATGTCGTGCCTTACATCCTGGATGCCTTAGAGCTGGCAGCGGCTAAAGGGCTCCATCTGCCCCTGGTCTATAACACCGGTGGCTATGATACTATAGAAACGTTGGGGCTATTAGACGGCGTTGTTGATATCTATATGCCTGATATGAAGTATTCCGATGAAAAAATCGCTGAGCAGTTATCGGGGATAAAAGACTACCCCAAAGTAAATAAAGCCGCGGTAAAGGAGATGCACCGTCAGGTGGGCGACCTCCAGCTAGATGAGGAGGGCGTAGCTTGGCGCGGTCTCCTGGTGCGCCACCTGGTATTACCCAATGGCCTAGCGGGAACTGAGGAAGTGGTGAGATTCCTTGCCCGAGAGGTCTCCGCCAATACCTACCTCAACATCATGGCTCAGTATCACCCCTGCTATAAAGCTTTTGATATGCCGCAGCTGGCTCGCTCTCTGCTCAGGCAGGAGTTCTATGAAGCTATTGACCTGGCTCACCAGCAAGGTCTATACAGACTGGATAAAGAGCAATTCCCGCTCCCACTGAGGTTCGTCCTGAGATAAAGCGATGAGCAATACTGATTTAGCCTCGGTTCAGGCAATAGTATATGGCTATGTTCAAGGCGTCTTCTTCCGTGCCTTTGTATCCCGAAGAGCCACTGAGCTAGGTCTAACCGGCTATGTGCGCAATTTGCCCAACAGTGAAGCAGTAGAGGTAAACGCTGAAGGAGAAAGAAAGCAGTTGGAAGAGCTAATCAGTCACCTTAAGGTGGGACCGCCTACAGCTAGGGTGGAAAGGGTAGTAACCAACTGGTCAGAATATACTGGGAGTTACTCCCACTTCAGTATAAGGTATTAGGGAACCGGTCTCAGTCCATAGTAATGGTCATTCCCAAGGAGGCGAGATAGAATCTCTGCCGAAGTGCGGTAGCTATCTCCACCACGCCACTCATTTAACTGCTTGCCCAGTTCCTCCAAACCAAGGGGTTGGTTACCATTAGCCAGGAAAAACCGAAATATACTCTCTAAAATAGGCGACCTATCAGTAACAAATTCAGGTGTCTTGGAGCAGCAATCCCTGATATCGGATAGAAGGTCAGCAGCCGAAATCCCCTCCTTGCCCCCCTCCAGCCGCTCACGGCATTTGGGACACAAGCAGCCCTGAGCCAGAATAAAAAATGAACGATTATGCTGCTCCAGCCAATCTAAATCAATAAACCAGCGCGGACTGGGTTGGTCATTACTCATACTCTCTACCCGCAAAATCGCTTAGCTTTCAAGTCCCACTCTAGCTTCCTTAATCAAATCAAGGTAATCTGTCTTAAGCCCCAGTATCCTTGAAGCTTCACTATCTACCTCATAAGGCTCACCAACGAAAACATTGCCACACTCCTCAACCTCGCCCTGAGTGGGGTCCTCTTGCCCAATGAACTTTTGGCGAGCTTCAATAATCCCGAGGTCAAAGGGTAGGGTAAAATAGAGGTCAGCTACCACCTTGTCAATCCCCAGACTATATAAAGCTTCCCAGCCCCATGGTGCCCATCCCCCATACTTGCTGCTGGGCAGCACTGAGAGCAGGTTCATTATGCTAAGGCTTCCTCTACCCTTAACCACCTTTAATGGAGCCACCGTCATCAAGTAGTCGCAAGATAGGATAACGTTAGGCACCCAGAAGGTGGGCACAGCCAAGGGCTTAGGTAGAGGATTATCTACCTCTACCCAGATACAATCCTTCACATCCAGCGTCAATACCCGAGGAAAATTGTAACCCAATGCCTGGTATATGGGATAGACTGGTTCCCCTCCAGGGGTACCCTCAAGTATTAGAACATCGGCATCACTAACCTGCCTGATACCTTCTATTATTGCCGATAGCATACTCTGGCTGGTAGTCACTGGATATGATACCGGATAAGCTGCGCTGGGTTTAATCAAAACGCGCCGCGCCCTGGATATTACCGATGGTGGTTCAAAGACAAACCCCGAAGCATCAAATATCAAGCCTTCCTCCTCAACCAATTTAATGTCAGCCGATTACTCAACCTCCTCACCCCAATCTAGCATCATCACCTGGACCAAATCCCCTTCTTTCACCCCGGGCTTATCCTCAGGGACAATCACCAGCCCGTTAGCTAGAGCCATAGAGGTTAGAATCCCTGAGCCCTGGGGGCCGGTAAGCCGGGCAAAGTATTGACCGCCGCGCTTTTCAACTATCGCCCGAGCGAAGATACGGCGCCCATCAGTATTTTCAATAGCATCCTCCATCACCGCTTCCACAGTGGGCTTGGTCAAATTTTTCTTGCCCATCATCTTAAGAATAGCCGGGCGGGCAAATAGCTCAAAGTTAAGCATGGCACTGACCGGATTACCAGCTAAACCAAAGAGGGGTATATTTCTGACTCCACCAGCCTTACTGAGCGCCTTAATCATGCCAAAAGCCAGAGGTCTCCCCGGCCTCTGTCGAACTCGCCAAAAGACAATCTCACCCTCCTTAGCCAAAACATCCCTCACAATATCGTAATCGCCAAAAGAGACGCCACCGGAGGTTATCAGCATATCGGCATCCAGCCCAAGGTGAAGCCTAGCTACCAGTGAATCCTCAATGTCTGAGGCTATTCCCAATATTTTAGGAATACCCCCATAGCGCAGAACTAGGGCAGCCACGCTATAACTATTACTGTTATATATCTTACCTTCAGGCAGCGGCTGAGCGATATCCACCACCTCGTCTCCGGTGGCTAAAATAGCCACCACCGGACGGCGGATAACCATCACCTTACTACGACCCAATGAAGCCAGAACACCGACCTCTGCCGGTCTGAGCGCTGTCCCTTTGCGTAGCACTAACGACCCGGCAGCAATATCCTCACCCGCCCGCCGGATTTCCAAGCCAGGCTCTACCTCAGTCAGAATGCCAATCTCCGCTGGAGTCCCCTGGCGTTTTGACTCATCGGTATCCTCAAACCTGACCACACAATCGGCATCCTTAGGTATTGGTGCCCCAGTCATAATCCGAATAGCAGTGCCCGGTTCTACCTCAGACTGGGAAATGGAACCAGCAGTGACAGTGTCAATAACTCGCAGAAAACGAGGAGATTGCCAGCTAGCACCATGGGTATCTGCCGACCTAACCGCATAGCCATCCATGGCCGAATTGTCCAGCGGAGGGATGTCGATGCTGGAAGATATGTCCTCAGCCAGAACCTGCCCCAGACAGCCCAGGATAGGGCTCTCCTCCGTCTCAAGAACATCTATACGGACGAGAATCTTCTCCAGAGCCTGCTCAACACTTATCACCGCTCATATCCCCTTTGCCAATTGCTGCGCCTTCTCCAAATCAGCCTTGGTATTAACATTGAAAAAGCTCAAGTGCTTGGGGTCAAAACTATCAATCTCATCAGCCTCTACATACCTGACTTTAACCAAATCAAACAGTGCTCTAACCCTTAGATTGCCCTGGCTGAGCAGCTGTTCTATAGGAGCTAGGCAGCTCTTTGAGTAAACTGCGTGGAGCGGTTCAACCAGCTTGCCCACCCGAGGAACCACAAGGTCAAAGCCAGCCGAAAGTTTTATCATATAACGCAGCAAGTCTTGATTCAGAAAGGGCATATCACAGGCGACAACAAGGTTATACCATGAGTTTGATGCGGCTAAGCCACTACCTAGACCAACTAAGGCGCCTTTACCTGGGTAAGCGTCAGCTACTATTCTAAACCTTGGGCAGCCAGTAAACTGGGAAAGGGACTTCTCCCTAGCAGTAACTATAATAATATCATTGCTAAAGGAACTAAGTTGGGACACTACCCGCTGGAGCAAATTGCTGTTGCCAACAGTTTCTTGAGCCTTGTCCCGCCCCAAACGCAAGCCCTTGCCACCAGCAAGAACAATACAACTTATATCCAAAGTATACTTCTCAGTCCCCCCCTAACCTCACCCCTATATATTATTATACCACCATAGTCAACAGCCCAAAGCTACAATGCTGATTTCAGCACTATGATCTGACCGGTGGCTGGCAGTTCTCCCTGTTTAAACTCCTTTTGGCTGGTATCCAGCCGGGTTACATTGTTCTTACCCTTTATGAATTCATCCACCCCAGCGATATTAGGGAAGCTTTTCTCCGTCCTATAGTGCATGGGTATGATTATCCTGGGCTTTAACTGGTTACAAACCTCGGTGGCAGCTTTGGCATCAATGGTATAATAACCACCTACCGGGATGAACAATATATCTACACTGCCTATCTCTGCCACCTGCTTATCATCAAGCAAGTGACCCAGGTCACCAAGATAACAGACCTTTATCCCATCCAGCTCAAAGCAGAATATGATGTTGTTGCCCCTCAACCTCCCCTTAGCCTCATCATGATAGCTAGCAATACCCCTGAACTCTACCCCCTTAGCTATTGACTTGCCTGTCCTTCTAACTACCTCAGGGTTACCTCTAACCGCAGCTACATTGCCATGGTCAAAATGGTCGTGGCTTACAGTAACAATATCAGCCGACTCTGTTATCTCCCCATAGGTCAAATCAGGACCGGTCCCATAGGGGTCAGTTATTATTTTTAGTCCTGCGTCTGAGGTGATAACAAAGGCAGCGTGCCCCAGGTACTTGATGTTCATAATCAACCCCCTTTAAGCACCCAGAAAAATCAAAGATTTTTCTGGGAACCCGCATTCTATTTGGCAAGGGAAATGGCGAGGTTCACCAGGGTGCGCACTGTCACCCCGGTTGCCCCCTTCACCAGGTAGCCTCGGTCTTTTACGCTTAGACTGGTACCAGCGATATCCAGGTGAACCCAAGGAGTATCACCGGCAAATTCAGCCAGGAATTGAGCTGCGGTGATAGCCCCTCCCCATTTACCCCCCACATTCTTAATATCGGCAACCTCGCTCTTTAACTGCTCCCTAGCCTGTTCGTACATCGGCAACTGCCACATAAGCTCTCCAGCGTCAACACTGGCGGCAACTAACTTATCCACCAGCTCCTGATTATTACCAAAAACACCGCTACAGTCATTGCCCAGAGCTACATGGCAGGCTCCGGTTAGCGTAGCCACATCAACTATATGCTTGGCGCCAAGCTTATTGGCATAGCATAAGGCATCAGCCAGGATAAGCCGCCCCTCGGCATCAGTGGAGATAATCTCGATGGTCTTACCATTCATAGCAGTTAGGACATCGCCGGGTTTCAGGGCTTCACCACCGGGCAGGTTCTCAGCACAGGGGGCAATAGCCACCACATTAATCTTAGGCTTAAGTTGAGCAATGGCACTTATCGCCGCCATAACCGCTGCACCACCAGCCATATCACCCTTCATCTCCTGCATCCCCTCTGATGGCTTTATTGAAATACCCCCGGAATCAAAGGTTATCCCTTTACCAACCAGGGCTAAATCAATCTGAGCCGAATCGCCCCCACGATAATGGAGGACGATGAATTTTGGAGGTTGCTGACTTCCCTGGGTCACCCCCAACAGCGCCCCCATGCCCAGCTCCCGCATCTGCTCCTGCTCCAGAACTTCCAGTTTAAGCCCATAGGCTTTAGCCAAGCTTGCTGCTGTCTCAGCCATATGAGGGGGCGTCATATAGTTAGCCGGCTCATTGACCATGTCACGAGCCAGTTCGGTAGCCTCAGCCAGAACCCTGCCTTTATCGCCACTCCGTTGCAAAATAGGGAGCTTGGTCTCATCAGCTTCCACTATGGTAAGCCGTTTAAGCTCACCATGTTCAGCCTCTTTGGTTATATGCCTACGAAATGAATAGACGCCGAGCAGGGCACCCTCGGTCACCGCCTGAGCAGCACCCTCCAGATTTATCCCAGCTATTCCCGCTCCCAGGGCAGCAGTAGCGACATTGCTAATCCCCTTCTGCTGCAAAAGTCGGCAAGCCTCACCCACTGCCATCCTAACCCTATCCTGAGATAGCTCCTCCTTTTTACCCAAGCCGACAACCACAACTCTAGCTGTCGGGAGCTTACCCAGGCTATGAATAATAGTTATCTCATTGAGTTTACCTTTTATTTCACCCTGACCAATGAGCTGAGAGATAGCCCCATCTAGAGCCTTGTCTACTCCAGCTAAGTCACCATCAGGACGCTCCGTCCCCTCAAAGAAATTCACTATGATAGCATCAGCTTCAATCTCGGTGATATCACCAGCTATGACTTTAATCTTCATCTTTAGTCTCCTTGTATTAGCCAATCATCAGAAATTTCGTAATCATCAATCCCTGATAATATAATTTTCTCCTCTCCCCTTAAAGGGAAGATTGAAGGGGCGAAGCCCCTTCAGAACCTCTACTTCCCCCTCTCCTTTGAAGGAGAGGGGGACAAAGGGGGTGAGGTAGATAAATAATCTTTAACGCCTCGCCTCTCGAACAATTTTGTCCAATACCGGGGTAATATCTTTAGAGGTATCCACAGCATAGTGGTTACGACTGATTTTCTGAACCGAGGGCTTCATTCTCTGGTATACCACCCAGTCTGCGTCCGATTTACTCCCTGGATTGTCTCCTTCTAGCCTGGTCTTAAGCCGTTCATATACTACCTGGGGAGGCGCCTCAACCCGCACCAGGATAAGCCTGACATCCAGACGGTCAGCAATATTATACAGGCGCTCACGATATCGCTCCGATAGATTGGTAGCATCTAGGATAAGGGAAATCCCTTTCTTAAGTAGCCTTTTAATGAGGAGGTGCAATGCCCGGAAAAGACGTGAGCTCTCCTGCGAGCTATAACTCGGCGATGAGAAAAGCGCCTTGCGTAAGGCGTCACTTTCCAGAATAACAAGGGGTAGTCTCTCGACTAGTTTACTGCAGAAGTAAGATTTTCCTGTTCCAGGCAACCCGCTGACGGCGATAAAAGTGGGCTTGACTACAGGCTCGGGAAGCTCCCCCAAGCCATCAGTCAGTTGCTGCACATCGGAAATAAGCTGACTATCCTCCACACCCCCCATTATAGAATGTTTCCCTCATTTTTGCTAGATGCTCTGCTACCTCTTACCTTTTTGCCCGCGGTAAAAGATAAAACCCTTGATGCTCTCAACCCTAGCCCAAGCCGCCCTAGCGGTGGGGAAAAATTTTACCGCTATTATTAAGCCGAGGACAACGCTGAAGATAAGAAATGGTGTAGATTCCATCCCCAGCCAAGCGATGAAGGGCAAGGAAAGGAGCCCAATGAACATAGACAGGGCAACATTGCGGGTGATTATGAAGGGTATCAGGACTACACCGAAGAAGAAGGCTAATCCCAGCGGATAACCATAGAGGGGGAGCAAAATAAATAGGGCACCTATGGTTGCGCCCATACCCTTGCCACCGCTGAATTTCAGGAAGACCATCCAGTTATGACCAGCCACTGCTGCCAATGCAGTGAGCAGAACGAAGGGCAGGGAAACATCCAGCAGCCATTGGGCTATGGCTACCGCTGCTGCCCCCTTACCCACATCAGCAATGCCCGCCACCGCAGCAGGTATAGCTCCCACCTCTCGGTAGACATTCAAGCCGCCTACATTACCCCCACCCAACTGGCGAACATCTTTGCCCGTAGCCACACGGGTGGCAATATAGGCCGATGGAATGGAACCCAGCAGGTAGCCAAGAACTACAGCTATAATCCCATTAACCACTAGCCCTCCTTATAAAAAGCGAGAGCCAAGGTTCCGGTACCGGTAGCATAGCCCATTACCGGGCTAAACTCAGCAATCCAGAGTTCGGCGCAATTGAATTCAGATGATATTCGCTCCTTCAACTTCTCGCCTTCATCACGAGCATAGGCATGCATCACCGCCACATGAACCGGATTTTGCTCCACCTTATCTCTCATTATCTTAAGTAGCCGCTCTATGCCACGCTCCCTGCTTCTCACTGCGCCGATAAAACGAATCAACCCTGAGGAGCTGGTAAGAATTGGTTTGATATTAAGCATAGACCCTGCCTGAGCGGCTATCTTGGGTATGCGCCCGGTGCGGTAAACATGACGAATGGTATCCAAAAGGGCAAGGAAGGTAACCCTGTCTCTCATCTCCTCGGCTGCTTCGACTACCTCAGCCAGGCTCTTGCCTTCCCCTGCCGCCCGAGCCGCAGCCAGGACAACAAAGCCTTCAGCGGCAGCAACCGTCTGAGAATCCAATACCTCTATAGAGGTCTGGGGAAACTCTGTCTTGATTTGCTCTTTAGCCAGCTGAGCAGCATCATAGGCACCGCTAATTTTAGCCGAGATGGTAACACAAAGAATGTTTTTGGCTTGCTTACTCGCCTCGCGGTAGGGTTCAAGGAAAATGCCGGGCGAGGCACCCATTGACTTAAACGAGTCTGGGTCTTTCAGAAAGAACTCATAAGCCTGAGACGGGGTTATATCCACCCAGTCCCTATAGACTTTATCCCCAACGTAAAAGGGGAGGGGTGCAATCTTAATCCCATACTGCTCCACCAGTTCCCTGGTGAGGCAAGCTATGCTATCAGTAACAATGGCTACCTGTTGCATCATAGCCCCGCTCGTTGTCCAGTATGCCTTAGCGTTCGCTCCACCAACGCCGGGCTTAGCAGCAGAATCAGCATTACCACCATTAGAATCAAAAAGGCGGGCACACTGAGCCTACCACCAGTATAATATGCAACCATGGTTAAAGTTATCAGTCCCGACATAACCAAGACCGATACCTTTAACCAACGCTTTCTCAAACGAATAAATGTAGCTACAGTTACCGCTAAAGCTAGAAAACTTAATCCAATCCAGGGGGCAAAATCCTGGAGGCGCTGAAGCCAATACTCTGGGAATTTATCCACCGGCTCAACAGCCAAGAACCAACCAATGATAATCGGTATCGGGAGCAGCATCAGCGAGCTATATAACCAATCCCTCTTTATGGTTTGAACCGTGATGGAGTATAACAGCCATAATGCCATTGGGATATAGAGGAGTATTGCCACCCAAGACAACCCCTCAGGCAGATAAAGCAACAGGAGGCCAGCAAACACCACCGGCAGTAAAGAGTAACCCAGCCATGGGAAAAGCCAGGCTGGTTTACCCCGCCACCAGCCATAGACTGCCATACTGAGGACTACCACCAGCATACCTAAGAGCCAGCCAATACCCCGCCACCAGTTCAGAGCAAATAACAGACCAAAAAGCAGGTGGGGCATGGCAGCTAATAGTGCCTGACTCCAAGTCCCCTGGCTATGAGCCTCATATATCTGACGGGCTACCAGCTTAGCCGAGCCCAAAAGACTTAAACAGGTATTAGCCGCCTCCTCTTCCGATAGCCCAGCTTCCTTCAGCTCCTGGAGCTCATCCTCAATATGCGTCTCTAGCTCGTGGATGACCTCCCGCTCTAAGGAGTGGTCAAGCCTCAGATTCTCCCTCACACTATCCAGGTATTGACTCAGGGCAGTTGTCACTCCATCCACCTCACATCAGTCAGACACTGGCTGAATAATTAGGTTCATGGCAGCCAGAAAATCCAGCCACTGGCTCCTCTTAGCTGCCAGGCTATGGAGTCCTTTTTCAGTGATATGATAATATCTTCTCTGCCGACCACTGGGCAGCGTCTGCCACTTGCCTTGGATTAAGCCCGCTTTCTCCGAGCGGTGAAGAGCGGGATACAGAGTGCCCTCCTTAAATCTAAAGTAGCCCTGGCTTCTCTTCTCAAGCTCCTTAATAATCTGGTAGCCATACATCGGCTGCTGAGCTATTAAGCAAAGAAGCAAGGAATCAAAGCCGCCTTTGATTAGCTCACGCCTTTGTGCCATTTATCACCTCGCTGAGAATATACCTAGTCGCTCTATGCATAATATAATATAACATATGCTGCTGTAAATTTCAAGGGTTTGAAGTCGGGCATCAAATCAAAAAGAGGAATAGTTTTTATGCGTGGAACCGACCAAAAATCAAGGTAGCATTGGTGCTACCAAAACCAAAGGAGTTAGAGAGGGCTACCTTTACCTCGGCTTGCCTAGCCACATTGGGCACATAGTCAAGGTCGCACTCAGGGTCCGGGGTTTCATAATTGATGGTAGGTGGGATAATACTCTGGTTAATAGTCAACAGGCAAAATATTGCCTCCACTGTCCCAGCAGCACCCCACAAATGACCCATCATCGATTTGTTACTACTCACCGGTATCCCATTGCTCTGCCCCTGAAAGACACTCTTTATCGCCCGAGTTTCAGATAGGTCATTTAGCACAGTTGATGTGCCGTGGGCATTAATATAATCAACCTGAGCAATAGAAATGCCGGCATCGTTGAGCGCCATTTTCATACAACCGGCTGCCCCCTCCCCCAAAGGGTCCGGGGCGGTTATATGATAGGCATCGCTATTAAGACCATAGCCCAATACCTCGCCATAAATCCTGGCTCCCCTATTCAGGGCGAACTCCAGCTCCTCCAAGATGACCATCCCCGCCCCTTCACTCATGATAAAGCCATCACGGTCCCTATCAAAGGGACGGCTAGCCTTCTCTGGCTCCTCGTTTCTGGTAGTCATGATCTTTATTACATCCAGTCCGGCAAATATAAGAGGTCTGATAGCCGCCTCAGCCCCACCAGCAATCATAGCATCAGCCTCACCCCGCTGGATAACCTTAAAGGCATTTCCCATAGCATGCGTCCCCGAGGCGCAGGCGGTCACCGAGCACATATTGGCTCCCCTGGCTCCAAATTGAATAGCAACCTGTCCTGTTGCCATATTAGCCAAGAAGCCAGGTATAAAAAAGGGGGAAATCTGATGGCGGGCGCCCTGAAGCAGTAGCCGATGGTTCTTCTCCAAACTCTCTATTCCACCCATGGCTGTCCCCACCGATACCCCCACCCTCCCACTATTACTGGCATTTATGCTCAGCCCGGAATCCTCGAGCGCCATTCGAGCTGCAGCTAGAGCAAAATAGATAAAACGGTCTCCTCTCCTTGCCAGCTTCCTGTCCATAAAATCCAACGGATTAAACCCGTTGACTTCGCCAGCAATCCTGGTTCGGAAATCGCTAGCGTCAAACCTGGTAATCGCGCCAATGCCAGATTTCCCCTGGCATAAAGCTCGCCAGCTTTCCTCCACCCCTACCCCCAAGGGGGTTACCGCCCCCACTCCAGTTATCACTACCCTTCTCTTCATCCGTATTTCTCCGCCTGCAAGCTCAACCGAGCCTACTTGAGCTCCTCCTTATCAATTTTGCCAGCAGCAGTTTTGGGCAAGGAATCCATAAAGCCGACCTGCCTGGGCACTTTGTAATCAGCCATGTGTTCTCGACAGAAGTGTTTAATCTCCTGCTCCGTAGCTACCTCTCCCTCCTTCAAGCTTATAATAGCTCTAATTGTCTCCCCCCTTGTTTCATCGGGAATCCCCACCACTGCCGCCTCGGCTACCTTGGGGTAAGTATACAACACCTCTTCAATATCACTGGGATAGACATTCTGACCCTTTACGATAATCATCTCCTTGCTCCTGCCTATAAGAAACAAGTCGCCATCCTCATCGACCTTGCCAATATCACCAGTATAAAGCCAGCCATCCTTTATCGCCTCAGCGGTAGCCTGAAGATTAGTATAATACCCCTTCATTATTGGTCCTCTAACAATTATCTCACCTGGCTGGTTGGGGGGCAGTGCCCTGCCATTACTATCTACTATCTTTAACTCCCAGCCGGGCAAAGCCTTCCCAACCGAGTCAGGCTTTCCAGCTCCATCAAGGGACTGGCAGGTAACATGAGCCGCAGATTCGGTCATGCCCCAGAAATCAACGGTATCCAAGCCAAAATGCTGCCTGAGTTTCTGCGAAATATCAGCCGGCATAGCCGCCCCAGCCGTGCCCCACAGACGGAGAGAGCTCAAATCATGCTTTATCCCCTCCGCCCCGGTCCCGTTAACTATCAGGGCATGAACAAAGGGCACCCCCATAAATATGGTTGCCCTCTCCCTCTCAATAACCTCTAGAAGACTATCAATAGATAACCCGGGTAACATTATCACCGTGCTACCCTTGGAAACTGCGGTCAGCAATACCACTACCAAGCCAAAGGCATGATGCATAGGCAGGGCAAACAGCACCACTATATCTTTATCGGTCTGCTGAAATCCCTCACCTGATATAGCTGCTTCCCTGACCAGGGCTTGATGGGACAACACAACCCCTCTAGGATGAACGGTGGGACCTGAGGAGTAGGCGATATGTGCTATATCTTCAGGCTCCAGCATTACTTCCACCGGTCGTGCTGAACTGGCAGACATAATCTCCTGATAACTGAGGAACTGACCCTCATATTCGCCACTCAAGTCTATAACCTGCTCAATATAGCTAAATCTGCTCAAAGCAGGAACTATTGTCTCCAGAGTGGGACTTTCGCTCACTAAGACCTTGGGCTGAAAGTCATCAAACAGGGAGGTTAATTCATCCATCTTATATCTGATATCCAGTGGAACAGCAATGCCACCAATCTTGACCACTCCAAAGTAGATAGTGACAAACTCCGGGCTATTGGGCAATAATATAGCCACTCGGTCGCCTTTGCTCACTCCCATTCCCACTAAGGCATTGGCTACCTTATTTGAGGCTTCATCCAACTGGGCATAGGTTAACCTCTGGTCACCCATAGCAACAGCCGTCTTTCCAGCATACCGCTTTGCTGATTGCCCCAACATCTGTTTTAGGTTCATTACTTACCTTCCTCCAGTATAACTCTGGCATCTACAGCCACTGCACCATCGCTGTAGGCAAAAATGGGGTTGAGGTCAAGCTCCTTCACCTCAGGATTTTGCTCCACAAAATCAGAGACCTTGATTAACAATTCCTCTAGATGAGATACATCCACCGCTTCCTGCCCCCTATAACCTTCAAACAAAGGATAGCCCTTTATCTCCCTGAGCATCTCAGCGGCATCCCTTCTAGCTAAGGGGACAATCCTGAAGGAGACGTCTTTAAGAACCTCCACCAAGATTCCACCCAGACCAAACATAAGCACGGGACCGAACTGGTCGTCCTTGGACATACCAATAATCACCTCTACACCGGGACGAGCCATCTTCTGCACCGATACCCCCTGAATCCTCGCCTGGGGATGCTTCTGCCTAATAGCTTCCAAAATGTCTTCATAGGCTTTGCTTACCTGCTTCGCTGTCTTCAATCCCAGCTTAACCCCACCAGCATCACTCTTATGCACAATATCCGGTGAGGCTATCTTCAATCCTACAGGGAAGCCAAACTGTCGGCTTACAGAGATTGCCTCCTCCCTGGATGTGGCAAGCTTGGTATCAATAATATTTATCCCTGCCTGTTTGAGAAACTCCTTAGACTCAATCTCGGTCAACACCGTCCTGCCTTCACTCCTAGCCTTATCTATTATCTTCTGCTTGGTCACCAAGACCATCCTCCTATATTGGAAATCGAGTTAAATTAGTGTAGCAGATTTCACTACCTTTGCAAAGCAACCAGATAGCGACAAAAACCCTTTGCCCTAATTTTGCCCCTGTGCTACAATAAAACTAGCAATGAAGGGGATAAACCTAAAATATCTACTGACCTACCTTATCATAATGCTATGCCTTTTTCTAGGCAGTAGCTGCCTGCTGCCCCCTATAGATACCTCGCCACCCTCAAGCCCACCACCAACCTCCACCGTTACCCCCATTGACCCCGACTGGACGCCACCATCTCCAGAAAGTAATACCCTGGTATTGCCCAATTTCGCCGATGTAGTGGCTGAGGTTAAGCCATCGGTGGTGGCTATCAATACCGAGGTCATAACCTATGACATTTTCAATCGCCCCTTCAAGCAGGAGGGCGCTGGCTCAGGGTGGATTATAGACGAAGATGGAATTATTGTAACCAACAGCCATGTGGTTGAAGGAGCTAAAGCTATTACCGTAACCCTGGCTGATGGTAGAACCTTCCCTGTGGAAACAGTGCGAACCGACCCGCTTACTGACCTGGCGGTAGTTAAGATAAATGCCCAAAACCTACCAGCAGCCAATGTCGGAGATTCTTCCAAATTAAGAATTTGCGACCCAGTAATAGCTATCGGCAATCCACTGGGGTTAGGAATAAGTGCCAAACCGGGATGGGTTAGCCGCCTAGGGGTTTCTCTACAGATATCCTCAGGACAAACGCTGTATGACCTTATCGAAACTGATGCCCCCATCAATCCAGGTAATAGCGGTGGCGCATTAGTAAACATGTCCCAAGAGGTAATTGGTATCACCAGCGTCAAGATTTCTATGGTCGGGGTAGAGGGTATGGGCTACGCTATAAGCATTAATCAAGCTATGCCAATAATCGAGGAATTGGTCCAGAAGGGGTATGTAATTCGCCCCTGGCTCGGGGTAGTGCTTCGCAGTGTAGACCAATGGCTAGCTTCCAGATATGATTTAGCAGTGAATAAAGGGGCATTTATCACCGAAGTAGCTTCTGGCAGCCCCGCCGATAAAGCTGGAATTGAGCCAGGCGATGTTATTACCGAATTTGCCGGCGAAGAGATAACCACTGCTGAGGAACTAATTCAAGCCATACACTCCTGCCAAATTGGGCAAAGGGTAGAAATAATCTTCTGGCGGGGCGATGCCCAAAATACCACTTACGCCATACTTGCTGAAAGCCCGCCGCCCTAGGTCAGCCTGGTCTTTCCACCCCCAGCAATATATCATAGCCACTCAATTTATAGCGCTCACTAAAGGCGCCCTCTCCGGGAGCCCCCTCAATAAGCTGCTGGGACAGCGTTTCTTGCTTGATATAATCGGCAAAATCCTCCATTACCTGCCTGACATAAGCCTCCCCTTGATAATAGGCGATAATATGGTCGGCAATATCAAACCCGGCAGAGCGGCGCATTGTCTGCAACCGGCGCACCACTTCCCGTGCCATCCCCTCAGCCTGAAGCTCTGGAGAAATCTCGGTGGGAATGGCTGAATTATAAGCGCCTTCACTAACAACCACATAGCCAGCCCCATCAAGCGCCGCTACATTTTCAAAGGAATCATATTTCAGTTCTTTCACATTGAGTTCTTCTAATATCTGTGGCTTGATCCTCTCCAAACTCATTTGTTCTTTCCAATCAATGCCAACAAAGTTGGTAGCCAAGGGCTGACGTACCTTAATGCCCGCCTGTGCCCGGGCTGCCCGACCCAGACTGGAGAGCTTCATCGCCAATTGGATATCAGCCGCCAATTGCCTATCAATCTTAGCCTCATCGGCAACCGGAAAATCAGCTAGGTGCGCGCTGTCTGGAGCTTCAGGAAACGCTGAACAGACCAGGTTTTGATATAGCTCCTCAGCCAGAAAGGGGGTAAATGGGGCTAGCAGCTTGGATAGCGCGACCAGACACTCATATAGCGTAGTATATGCTGCCAGTTTATCGGCATCGTTTTCACTCTTCCAAAATCGCCGACGACTCCGGCGCACATACCAGTTAGATAGATCGTTTACAAAGCTCTCTATCCTTCTCCCCGCCTCAGTTGGATTATAAGCATCTAACCCGGCATCAACATCAACTATAAGCTGATTAAGCTCAGAGATAATCCACCTATCAAGCTCCGATTGCTCCGATGAAACTCCTTCCAAGCCAGGGGTGAAGTGGTCAATATTGGCATAGGTGACAAAGAAGGAATAGACATTCCACAGGGTCGATAAAAAGCGGCGTGTTACTTCAGCCACCATATCCTCAGAGAAACGGCATACATTGCCCGGCGGGGTGGCAGTGAGGAAATACCAGCGCAAAGCGTCAGCCCCATACCTATTGATTACCGCCCAGGGCTCAATCACATTCCCCCTAGCCTTGCTCATCTTCTCCCCTCTGGCATCAAGGATGTGCCCCAGGCAGATAACATTGTTGAAACAGGGGCGGTTAAACAACAAGGTAGATATGGCATGAAGGCTATAAAACCAGCCGCGGGTCTGGTCAACCGCCTCACTGATATAATCGGCAGGAAATCGCCCGTCCTCAAGCAAGGTATCATTGTCAAAGGGGTAATGCCACTGCCCTATTGGCATGGCTCCCGAATCAAACCAGCAGTCAATTACCTCTGGCACCCGTCTCATCTCTGCGCCACACTCGGGACAATCAAAGGTCAGCTCATCAACAAAGGGACGGTGCAAATCTAATGGCTGCTTAAACCCGGAGAACCCCTGCTTATTCTCCAATTCCCCTACACTGCCCACGCATTCATAGCTGCCACAAGATTCACAATGCCAGATAGGCAGAGGTGTCCCCCAGTACCTCTCCCGGGAAAAAGCCCAGTCCACATTATTCTCCAGCCAATCGCCAAAGCGCCCATACTTGATATGCTCCGGGTACCAGTTTATCTCATCATTTCTGGCAATAAGGTCGTCTTTCACCGCTGTTGTCCTGATATACCAGGTCTGCTTGGCATAGTAGAGGAGGGGTGTCTCACAGCGCCAGCAGAAGGGATAGGTATGGCGAATGGTCTCACTGCGATACAGCAGCCCCCTCGACTTCAGGTCATCTAAAATAAGAGGGTCAGCGTCTTTGACAAATAAGCCAGAGAAGGGATAGCTCCCGGTGACTTTACCCTGCAAATCTACCGGGTGGACAAAGTCAAGTACATTTTTTAACCCAGCCTCATAGTCAACCTCACCATAAGCTGGAGCCATATGAACAATTCCTGTCCCCTCCTCCATAGACACAAAATCGGTAGCAATTATGCTATAGGTTAAGCCACTCACCGACTCCTGTACCGGGAGTCCCGGGCTCATATGCCTGCGTTCCACCCCAAACTTATGGGGATTATACAAAGGCTCATACCCAATCCCCACCAGCTCTCCCCCCTTCATCCTCCCTACCACTTTATAACCCCCAAGCCCTACCTGCTCGCGCAAGGCATCAGCCAGAATAAGATATTCATTATCTACTTCCACCACGGCATAATCGGCGTCAGCGGCTACCGCCAGAGCGGTATTCCCCGGTAGCGTCCAAGGGGTGGTCGTCCACGCCAGAAAATAGGCAGGCTTATCCTTAACAAGGTCAAGAAGCCATTCAGCAAAATCAGCCACCCTGTCACCATAACCACCCCGTAACTTATCAAGAAAGCCTAGCTCTGAGTATAACGATTTAGCAATCCTAAACTTTATGTAAACTGATGGGTCGTCGGCATCCTGATATCCCAGGGCAACCTCATGGGAGCTGAGGGAGGTGCCACAGCGGGGGCAATGGGGGGTAACCTTATAGCCCTGATAAATCAGCTCCCTATCCCACATCCGCTTTACTGCCCACCAGCAGGTCTCAATGTAATTATTGTCCATGGTGATATAAGGATGCTCCAGGTCAACCCAGAAGGCGATGCGCTCGGTCATTGCCTCCCACTCCTTAAGATAGCCAAAGACACTCTCCCGGCAGCGGGCGTTAAATTTGTCAATGCCATATTCCTCAATCTCGGTCTTGCTGGAAAAGCCGAGTTCCTTCTCCACCTCCAGCTCTATGGGCAACCCGTGAGTATCCCAGCCAGCGATGCGCGGGGTATAATAGCCCTTCATCGCCTTATAGCGGGGTATGACGTCCTTAAAGACACGAGCCAGCACATGATGTATCCCTGGGCTGCCGTTAGCCGTAGGTGGTCCCTCATACAATACAAAGCGACGACCACCCCGGCGAGCTTCTACGCTCCGCTGGAAGACGCTTTTGCTTCTCCACAAGCCAAGTATACTCTCCTCCAGCTGTGGAAAATTCACCTTACTACCAACGTGATGAAACATAAAAACCTCTCTATATATAAAAGTCCCGCCCTCTAGGGACGGGATTTATTACACCCGCGGTACCACCCTACTTCCCCCGCCCGAGGCAGGGGCACTCCTTCAGGGCACACCCTTATGCCCTCGCCAATGATAACGGCTGACGCTACCGACCAAGTCTACTAAGTGGTCTAGCCTTACAATCCACCGTTCGGTTGGTGGCTCGGGAGTGATTTTCAGGGGACGGTCACATCTGCTTCCACCCTACCAGACTCGCTGGAGAGACCCTACCTCCCTTACTCCTCTCCGTCACTGCCTTTTCAAGCTAAAGGTTAACACAGTTCGACCAATAAATCAAATCGGACCGATTCAGCTATGACTCCTTGGGCATAATAACCACCTTACGAGCCTCGCCCTCACCAACGCTCTCAGTGGTAACATCAGGGTCATCAGCTAAAGCAAGGTGGATAATGCGCCTCTCATAAGCCAGCATAGGCTCTAGGGTAAATGGTCTTCCCATAACCTTCACCTGCTCCGCCATACGCCAGGCTAAAGACTGTAATGCCTCATAGCGGCGTTGTTTATACCCTTCCACATCAATAACTATAGGCACTCGAGCCTTCGTCTGATGAGCTACGATAAGTCTGACAATATACTGTAGAGATGAGAGGGTCTGACCACGCCGCCCAATCAAGATACCAAGGTCATCACCGGTTACATCAAGGGCGATGACATCAGAAGCCCCTCCACCCCCCTCAACAGGAGGTTTAGTTTGAGACACAACAGATGCCACTACCCCCATCCGAGTAAGAAGGGTCTCTAAGACCCCCTTCACCGCCTCATCTACCTTCTCGGGCGCCATCACCAATGACTGCACTCTCACCGTGGCTTCCTCAGCCCCCAGACCCAGGATGCCATGCTTACCCTCTTTTACGACGGTGACCTCTACCTCTTCTCGGCTGACGCCTAATTGCTCTAAGGCTTTTTGGATAGCCTCCTCCACGGTCTTGGCGCTCACTTCCAGATTCTTCATAGCCCAAACCTTCTTCCTCTGTAGAACTCGGCACAACAATATCGGCACCGCCTGAAGGTGCTTCCTCTGCCTGGGCGATGCGTTGCTTATACTTTTTATCCCTGGCAAATTGTTTTCTCGGCGCTGATTTAACCAGACCCCCCCACCCAGTAACAAAATATTGAATACCGATTCTGATAACACTTGAAGTCACCCAGAAAAGACCCAGCCCACTGGGAAATGATAGGGTAATGAAAGCAAACATAATTGGCATCATCCACAGCATTATACTGCTCTGCGCCTGCTGCTTGGGGTCAGCAGTTGGTGTCATTATCATCTTCTGCTGCAACCACATAGTTCCCCCAACCAAGAGTGCCAGGACCATATCACCTGTAGCTAAGTTCAACCAAAGGAACTCATTCTGCAAAGGCAGCGTGGAATATACTATCGGCCAGGAATAAAGATACTGAGACAGTCCCAGCAAATTCTCAGGGATTACCGCTAGAACCCGCATTATTGACTGGAACAGGGCTATCCAGATGGGCATCTGGATTAACATGGGCAGCAGGCAACCGGCAGGGCTTACCCCAGACTCCTTATACATCTGCATCTGCTCTTTAGCCAGTTTTTGCTTATCCTTGGCATACTTCTTCTGAAGCTCGGCAAGCTTCGGCTGAAGAGATTGCATTGCCTTAGATGCACGAATCTGCTTCATGGTAAGCGGATACATCAAGACGTTAACCACAATAGTCAGCGCAATAATAGCCAGCCCAAAGCTATTGAATAAATACTGAGACAGCACAATGAGGGTGTTTATCACTGGCTGCATAGCAACTAAATTCCATATATCCCCTATACCCACTGAACACTTACCTCACTTGCTACTTAACGGTTAAACTCCACAGCCGCGCCCCTGACTCTGCATTCAGGGCGTGAAGGTTTTGCTCCTGGCTATAAATATAGATAACTCCATCGCTGGCACAAAGGGGGGCATATATAGCTTCCTCCACATCAGCTAATAGCTCGATCTGGTTATCGGCGGCATCTAGAGTGTATACCTTGCCCTCCTCGGAAGCTATAATAATTGAGCCATCAACCAGAACAGGCCAGGAACAAACAGGGCTTCCCAGGTCAAGCCCGGCTACCTTACCCCCATTTTCAGCATCTAAAGCATAAACCGTGCCGTCAAAACACCCAGCATAGATAGTATTATTACAAGCCACCGGTCTGGTCCAGAACCATTTCTCAGGCTTGTTCTCACCTTCGTCAGTGACCGGGAACTGCCAAATTTGCTTGCCATTTGTGGCATCTACGGCATAAAGATGCCGGTCAAAGGAGCCGATATAAACCATATTATTATAGACCAGGGGGGTAGAAGCGATAGCCCCTTCAGTCTCAAACGGCTTCTCCCATTTCTGTTTGCCAGTAATAGCATCTATGGCATAGAGCTTTTTATCGAAAGACCCTATGTATAGCGTCTCGCCATCAATAGCTGGGGTTGACCAAATCTTATCCCCGGTGGCAAACTCCCACTGCTTATCACCGGTGGCAGCATCCAGGGCATAGACCTTGCCATCAGAGCAACCGAAATAGACCTTGCCCAGAGCAGCTACAACTCCACTAACAATGGGCTCCAGCTTCCCCTCACGGGGATATACCCATCTCAATGCCCCCGAACTGGAACTAATGGCATAAATCTTACCATTATAGCCGCCAACATAAACCAAATCCCCCACCACTGCCGGATTGCCATAGATAGCTACTGGTGTAGCTGGTGCTGCGCACCCAAATCCACCAGCGGCTGGCTTTGAGGCTTCCAGAGGAACTTCCCACAGGCGACTACCATCTGATATATCCACAGCGACAAGCTTACCTTCCACAGATGGCGCTGCACAACCAAATCCACCGGCTTGCTTTAAGGCAGGGCACAAAAATATAGTCCCATCGGCTATCGTCCCCCCTGAACCGCCTTCGGGTGCGGTCTTAATTCCAATACACCCCAAAACGGTTAGCCCAACCAAGAGCAAGATAACCAGCAAACAAATCTTGCTCACCGATACTGCATTATTTCTAATCCCCACTTACCTATTCCCTCCAAAAAGTCCAATATCACGGCACAGGGTCATAGCCACCAGGGTTAAAAGGATGGCAGCGAGCTATTCGCCTTGCCCCCAGCCATACCCCCTTAAACAAGCCAAACCTGGAGATAGCTTCACAGGTAAATTGAGAGCAGGTTGGGGCAAAGCGACAGTTATGTGGCATAACCTGCGATATGGTAGATTGATAAAGTCTAATTAATTCTAAGGCAAGCCTCTTCATATTCCCTCGCTAATAATCGAGCTTGGGATAATAAACCCTGAACCGATTTCTCCAGACTAGCGAAGCTAGCACCGGCTGCTCGAGGACGAGCAATAAATATAATATCCCATCCCGGCTCAAGTTGTGCTGAACGTAAGATTTCCCGAAGCAGACGCTTCACCCGATTTCTCACCACTGCCTTGCCCACTCGTCGGCTAACCGAGAAGCCATACCGGGACAAGGTAAGCCCGTTAGGCAAAGCCTTCATCACCATTAAATCGCTTATCCACGAGCTACCTTTATTATAAACCAAGGCATACTGCTCTGACTTAGTAAGGTATTCTTTCCCTCGCATCGTCATACCACGGTCAATCGCTTACGACCCTTAAGTCGTCTTGCTTTTAAGATAGCCCGCCCGCCTCGGGTACTCATTCTTGCCCGAAAGCCATGCTCGCGCTTCCTTGGAATCCTCTTTGGTTGATAAGTCCTCTTCGGCACTATAACTCCGTAATAGATTAGAATGATTATACTTCCGCCATCTCTGGGGTGTCAATCCAAGGGGAATCTCAGAAAAGCTATAACCCTCTAAAAAACTACTTCCCCCCTTCTCATTATCAAGGGAAGGGGGATAAAGCGAATCCCGGGAAAATCGGATTTTTCTGGGTACTTAAAGGGGATAGGGTTATCGAATATCAAACTAATCGCGTATGCCAACGCCACCTGTCTTATGGATATGAGCTGGTACATATGGCAGAAGGGCTAAATGCCGTGCCCTCTTTATAGCCAATGCCAGGGCACGCTGATGCTTAGCACAGGTACCAGTTTTACGGCGAGGTCCAATCTTTCCCCTATCCGATATGTAATGGCGCAATTTAACAGGGTCTTTGTAGTCTATCACTTCGACCTTATCAACACAAAGAGAACAAAACTTACGCCTCGGTATATACCTCGCCCTATTCTGCCTTTTGCTCCTTGGCTTGTCAGATCTTCGTCCAGCCACCTCTTCTAAGTTACCTAAACCCTCCTAATCCTTCGGTTGAAGGACCAAATTCTAACCTTCGTCGGAAAATGGAAGGTCCTCCCCCGGCTCTAGTTCACCAGCACCAACTTCACCAGCACCAACTTCCTCAGCCCCCTCCCCGGGAAGAGGAGCTAATGCCTGCCTATCAAGAAAGAGCACCCTGTTAGCCACTACCTCAGAACGAGAGCGCCTCTGCCCATCCTGACCTTCCCAGGTATGGGTATGCAGCCTGCCCTCAGCATAAACACGCTGCCCTTTAGTCAGATACTGGTTGCAATTTTCAGCTAGCCTATTCCAAGCGACCACGGTAAACCACTCCGTCTCCTGCTTACGCTCGCCCTCGGGAGTGGTATACACCCGGTTAGTGGCAACACGAAATGAGGTTACCGGATTGCCATTAGGAGTGAAACGCATTTCGGGTTCAGTCCCAACATTTCCTATAATCATCACTTTATTTAACGTCAACATCGCCCTAAACTCCTTTCGCCCTCCTCCAACATCCGTAGGAAACAGGCGTTTCTCCTGATTAACTACTCAATCTTACCAGCAAATGCCGCAGAACCTCCTCAGAAATCCGCAGACTTGCTTCAAGCTCTTTACCCAATGTAGACCTCAATTTGAACTGAGTCAACACATAACTACCCTCCATAAAATGTTTTATTGGATAAGCTAGCTTTCTTTTACCCCACCGTTCTACATTGGAAATAGTGCCACCATTTTCGGTAATAAAACGACTTACGTTATCTATTACACTATCAAGAGCATTATCCGCAACTTCTGGGCTAATAATTACTACCAGTTCATAGTCACGAAGCTGCTTATCTTCCTGAGAAACCATAGTCTCCTTAAAAACTAATTAGATATTATAACACACAACAAAGAATGTAAACAATACCTCTGGATTAATAGAGGCCGCTTATCGTGGGTAATAAACCGCCCTGGCACCAATTAGCTTGACACAATAAAATGCCCCTGATAGACTCTAGCTAAGTAAAAGGTCCGATTACTGACGCCCGAACATCTCACTGAACAAGAATGGCCCCGTGGTGTAGTGGACAAACATGCCACCCTGTCACGGTGGAGATCGGGGGTTCGAATCCCCCCGGGGTCGCACCCAATATCTCTGGCGTGACTTTCAAAGTTTATCTTAAAGAAGGACTCTAACTCGGGTCTTGGCTTTACGAAGATAACTTTATTGTCCTCTATTTGTATTTGCTCAAACAAAGCTCTAGCCAGCTTATTTCGTTGCTCTTGGGTAGCCTCTTTCCACGCATCAGCGACATTAGCCAGAAAATGTGCCAGTTTCTCCAAAGTCTTCCCCTTATCATCTGGTACCGTTAGCATCTTGAGTTCCTTCTGAATCTCACCGTAGTCTGCAAGGTATTCGTCCTTCGACATATGTCCCCACTTGTACATATCCTTAACCTTTTCTAAGCGACGCCCAAGCATGTCACGTCTCTTGATAGTATCGTCATAGGCTGTTTCTAATTTGCGGTGAGCTTCAAGAATCCTCTCCCTGTAATCCTCCGGAATGATAAAGCTCTTTAGGTACCACTGAATCTGCGCCTCGTAGACTTCTAGGAAGGTACTCCTACTTCTGCAATCAAAACCTCTGGCCTTACTGCCGCAATATACCCGAGGCTTCCCTATACTATTTTGATGAATATGCACTTTCGACCCGCAATGTTTGCACCACATAAGCCCTGACAAGCTATAGGTTCGAGCTTTGGTTCTTATTCTATTACTCATATCATGCCGCCTCTTTGCCCTCTCTTCTTGCGCCATGTCAAATAGTTCCTGACTTACAAAAGGTCCATGTTTACCTTTGAGCCATCCGCCGTTACCACCTGGTAATTCCCCAAGGTAGAAACGATTCTTCATCACATCTCGAACCGAATCCTTTGCAAAAGGACGATTACCCCTATTTCCAGCGGTACGGTACCCAGCTGCGTTAAGAGCAAGAGCTACTTCCCTATCCGATTTCCCCTGTGCAGCAAGCTCAAATGCCATCTTTAGCCCTTCATAATTACGGACAGTAATATCCTGCCCATCTACTATGATTATCCTTTCTTCCAAGTCTGGCATCGGTACACCGTCTTCACCTTTCATTGCCCCAAACGGTAAAAGTCCACAATAGAGTCCTTGTGCTCTTCGTTCTGCCCATCCTTTCTTAGTCTCTTGGCTAAGGTTATCCGAGTAAAGCTCTGCCAGTCCTCCCTGCATTATCAACATGAACTTCCCGGTCGGCGTCGAGTAGTCTATATCGTTTTGTATGGATACGAAGCCCACTCCTGCCTTGCCTAATTTCTCAAAGTATTCGAGAGTAATCCTGAGCTTCCTAGAGAAACGATCTATCTTGTGTACTACCAAGACATCATACTTACCAGTCAGAGCATCATCCATAGCCTCTCTAAAGACTGGCCGTTTGCGTAAATCGTTTGTATGTGCCGACTTGCCTTCCTCGATGTATTCCTTGTAGTGAGTCCAGCCTCTTGTTTCTACCAGTGACTGAAATGCTCGCCTCTGGGCATCAATGCTGTAGCCCTCAACTTGTTCTTCTGTGCTTACCCTGGCATATAGTGCTGCTCTCATTGTTGAACCTCCTTCGCCGGTAGTCCTTCCTTTCTGTGTCGTTGGACAAAGGTCATCACATCGCTTCTAAGTATACGGGTATAGCGACTGCCTCTCCTAATGACGGAGAGTTCACCATCCTTCATCAGCCTAAATACATGAGACGTATGCACCTTCAGTATGCTGGCAACTTCATCAATGGTCAAAAGCTCGTTTTCCATCGTGTCAGCTCCTTTCG
>Ga0209986_10000670_pt1 | contig 33615 bp, 25 predicted proteins | sample BlataG_FD_183168 | JGI IMG/M metagenome (GOLD analysis project Ga0209986, IMG submission 183168) | Deep subsurface microbial communities from Black Sea to uncover new lineages of life (NeLLi) - Black_00105 metaG (SPAdes) (version 2) | ecosystem: Environmental > Aquatic > Marine > Oceanic >...
CATGGGTTTTTATACTTACCAGACCCATGCCAGCATGGGTTTTTATACTTACCAGACCCATGCTGGCATGGGTTTTTATACTTACCAGACCCATGCTGGCATGGGTTTTTATACTTAATTATCTATTAGCCAGGAATAAGATAATAATCACTATCGCCAGTGCAACAAGTATTATCCATAATGCGGTCAGATCAGAACCACTGTCTTCATCACCGTCTTCACGGTTGGACTCCTCTAAATCGGGCAAATTTTTAATTTCAACTTTAGGTGCGATCTTTGAACCTGATTTATGGTGAACCCAATTAACAGATATCTTCTCAATACCCATACCTTTAAGTTTTTCCTTCTCATGTTTAGTAAAACCTCTAAAAGTATCAGGGTTACCTGATTCCATATAAACAATGGCGTCAGATTTGCTGCCACTGGTCAAAACTTTGAAATGGTATTTGCGATGCTTACTATTATAGGTACATAAGATCACAGTTTCACCGCATTTTCCTTTGGAAATACCTTTAGGTAACGGTAAAGATCCCGCACATAGCACACCGCAATCACCGCCACCCTGGTTACTATTAATCAGACATCCAGCAAAGTACGCACATAACGTACCCGGTTTCGCGTTATCGACATCACCGAAATGTTTCTTAACTAAATTATACAGGTGACCATAACCCTCACTTTCATACAACATATCTACTAGCCTTACAATCATATCATAGCCTCGTTTCAGATCACCGTGAAGATCGCGGATATAGGAATCAGAATGCTTCCTCATATCGGCTAACACATGGTCAATTTCGGCAGTATCGAATTTTAATTCTCGATTCTTGCCCTTCTGTACTATTTCAAGTTGACGGTGGTTATCAGTATCTTCTAAACTAGGATAGCCATTTGGATTAAATTTAGCTCTCGCGAGCGATGCCATCTTTTATTCTTAGATCAGATATAACAAGAAAATCTTTTATTGTGGTTTCTTTTAACTTCGAATTTATTTAACAGAGTTTCAAAAAGATGGAGGTAGATTATAGCAGGTCTTTAGATACTATCTACACTTATATTTATAAAACTGCTATACAGATTGAATACCCGGTCCGTAGGTGTCGGATTATTCAGAATGATAAAAATGACGGTCAAAGTCTGAATATCACCAGCTATGCTGATTTTAGAACTAGATTCACTGTCATGAGTCCTTTAAGTATAGTTTACCGTCATCCTGATAAGACCCCCAATGAAATTCACAAGCTATACCCCCAGTTCGAGCTTGTAGATCTGGTATATGCATATTATCAACGATTTACCGAGAATTTGATAGGTGATGTAAAATTTGATGATGACAGCCAAGAATATATTGAGTTGTTATCGACCGAATTCAACTCAGAGATATTAACGATGTTAATATCTACATTATCTGATCCTGTAGATATTAACGATGTACGATCTCTGCACAATTCGTACTTGGATTTTTTAGATAAATTGGTTGATGAATTTTTAGAAGATGAACGGATAGTGGACAGGATTAATGAAATTGAGAATACACTAAACTCAACTTTTAGCAGAAAATATACGGTGTCGGATATCAACAAAACTAAAATATCGTACGCGTTCGATGTTAGTATCACCGATCCAGAATATATCAGTTTAGACGACTTAGCTAAATCGGAATTTGGTATTAATGTGTTTAATCAGTCATCAACTTCAAACGACGTACCGTTAATTCAATATAACGACATTGGTAAATCTGGTACTAGTAACCAGCTGTATAGGATATATAGGGGTGAAACTGACAGAAAAATAGACTATAAAAAATTAGTTACAGCTGGCGGTGATACCAAACTATCATTATATTATCGGATATACACTGGTAGCTATGAAACTTTAGAATATAGAGTGCCCCAGAACAAGATACTACTAACTGAGAATATCGATAGCAGTAGAGCCATAGGTAATAAAGAATATCTTATCGACCGATTTGTATCAAGTAATGACGTCGATATGAGTGTTGATACTACCAGTCCATCTAGAGACTCAATCAAAGGTTGGTTTAACATGTACAATATAAACATGAATGATGTGGTATTTATGGATCTATTATCACTGTCCCCTGAATTTTCAAGTTACATATTGATGGATGAATCAGTAGAATCTTATCCTAATAAGAGCAATTTAACTGTAAGAACTGTCGATATTCCAGAATTTATGAACGCAGCTGACCTCCGGTTATTGATAGAAAAATCAGGAGTCGAAATGCCAAGAATACTTCGGGCTATCATCAAATCCGAAACTATCGAAACTGGTATTTCTTACCCGGTTTTGAGCGAATTAACTACTATGAGTCCAGGAAATTATGTTACTATCAAGTTTGATAATGTTAGTGATGAAAATGCAGCGATACATTTTAGGTACCTAATGGGTAGATTGTTTAGATTTTATGAATCACAAACATCTAGAATTATCGGATTGTACTCAAAATTCTTTACAGGTATAGATACTAGAGGTATTAGGGGTGAGAAGCCTAAAACTGTCAAGACTAAATCTATCAAAATGCTCAAAGATTATGACAGTAAAATTTCCAAAGAACGCGGCGTTCCTAATCTGATAGTTAAATTATATGCTAGAGAGTGCGAGAAGTATCAACCGACAGCTATTGAACCTGGGGATGTTACGTCTACGATTGACATTAAAACCGGTAAGACTGTGTATACTTGGAACGGCAACCCAAGTCTACAAGTTATGCCATTTCCGAATATGATAGATCCATACTGGTTTTTTGTATGTAATCATAGTGAACATCGGTATCCAGGACTAAAGATTAATAATTTATCGAATAAGCGGGAATACCCATTTATACCTTGCTGTTACAAGAATGACAGTATGAATAAGACTAATAATAATTGGTACCAGTATTTGAGGGGTCAAAAACCGGTTTCTAAATTTGAAGGATTTGTGGACAAAGAAGTCTTAACCAGATTTACAATAGTTCCAGGTAGATTCTCGGTAATTAGCTCCGAAGTTAGTTCCGTACTCAGGACTTTGGATCCCGATAACGATTACTATAGATATGGTTCAATTATCGGTCCTAATAGTTTTTTACATTCAATAATCGCAGCTGTTGATCCTAGATATCAACAGCTTACATCAGTATCCAAGATTGAAGAATATATGGCTGGGATCAGATTTAGTATTGCTAATACCATAAATACCAACATCATGAGTCAGGAAACGTTTGATATGAGCCCCGAATCTAGGTATAAGAATTTGGCGAATTTTAACATATATCTTGATCCTAAACTATACTATAGAGCTTTAGAAGAGTATTTCGGTATAAATATTTACGTGTTCACGCCGAATGGTATATGTTCTCCTAGATTTAAACTATTTAATGTCAGATATTACGATAGCGACCGACCGACCGTATTAGTGTATGAGCATTATGGCGGTAAGCCTGATTCCATGAGTTATCCTCAGGTAGACTTGATGGTATCTTCACCCAGGGGTAAACCAAAAATTAACATATTTACAGTTACAAAAGTTCAAGATACTGAACTTTCCAGTAAAGTGCACATTTTGTACCAAAATTCACTCAAAAGTATAACATGGCAGGTTGAATCAGAAATGTCTGGATTATCATTATTACAGGCCCGACTTGATATGTATTCAGTATTCGATTACAAACGAATTATAAAGAGTATTGGTGGTACCATAATTGCCCAGACTATAGATGATCTTGGTAAAACTAGGATTGTCCAATTCACGGTCCCTGAAGTTTCTATAATTATGTACGTACAACCAGGGCAACCGTCAGATGTTGATAATATTATGGCTGATGATTTAACAAACGGATTACCACCGATCGACAGTGTAATCCGAGTTAAGGGTCTGCAAAACCCGACCCGAATCACGATCAGTGATTCCAAAATTATAGGCCTATGGTATAGTTATTTAGATCTAGATAATGCGTTCTTCATACCAGTAAGATCTTCGGTAATGGTAACGGACCAATCATTACCGGTAAGATCTTCGGTAATGGACCTTGTGTCAAGTTTACCACAAGGTCCACCTTCATTATCAATGAACCCCACTGGTTCTCGATATCTGAGATTACAAAAGTTGCGTCGAACCGCTAGCTTATATATGCAATTATTGTTAGTAGCTTACGGTAAATATCACGGTGCATTAGATACATTTATTGATGAATATTTGACAATAAATATTAGCATTAGTACCACCGATACTGCTAATATTTATGATATGAGTCAACTTGTAAACTCTGGCACCCGGTGGTTGCCAAATTTCAACGACATCTACGATGTCGTTGATTTTATAAAAGAGAAGACCACCGGTATAATTGACGATTACGGTAAATTCCAGGCCTATTCTGAAAAATTTTATCGAGGTCTGGTATATTTTCTTAAGAATTACGAGAAAACCATAACTGGTGATGTTAAACCGCAACCTAAATTATTGCATGACATTTTGACCCAAGAATCTGATTTCAAAGCTAGAGCCAATGAAATTATATTCGCGGGGAAGGACCGTATAACTTCTTGGGTAAATCTGGTGACTAGTCCCGACTATATATCAATCGAAATACATAAAAACATACAAATCGGTGTCACCGATGTTAAACAATCACCATATGTGTATACATCTTTAGATGGTAAAATATACATCATCCAAAATACATACAGTAAAAGTTTGCGGTCAGCTATTCAGTTAGGTTATACTTGGCTGATTAGTAAAATAAATCTAGGATATAGTCGGGTTAGTGATTTTACCGAATCCGATTTGCCACCATACAAAGTATATCGGATAACGGCTGACGGTCAACTAGAAATAGAGTCTGATAATTCAAACGGTAACCCTGAATACTTACGAGTTTTGAATTATTCAGGGTTAGCCTATACCGAATCTAAAAGAGTATTTGGGGCTATCCTAGAACTATTATAATAGTTCTATTGTAAAAACCTAGTCTAAACTAGGTTTTAAAGTTTGTAAATGATATAGTGGTTATTATGTTTTAATCCACAAAGATGCTTAGAATCCAACCATATTCGTGGTCAGAACAAGATGAGATGATAATGAACCGTAGAGGCAATGGTTTTGAAAAACATATCACGTTACATGCGTGGTGTTTGGACGATAATTCTGAGCCTCTACTGTTAAGAATAAACGATTTTTATGCGATGTGTCATTTAGAACTGCCACTCAAAATTGGGGGCAAAATTGTCGAATGGACTGACCGGAAAATCAAGAAAATCATAAGTCAGACCTTTAGCGAAGTAAAAGCTAAACCTAGTAAATACGCTTTCACCAGAAAACGAACTTTATATTATTATGATAACACCCAATTATATCCGATGTTGTTAATGTTATTTAATACTAAGGACGAGATGTATCGGTTCAAGCGGTATGTACAGATACCGAGAACGTACAGGGGTATTGGTAGTTTTCCATGTTTAGTCCATGAGACTCAGATTAATTGTTTACGTAAGCTAATGACTGCTAAAGATTTTAAAATCTGCCAGTGGTTACAGGTAAATCCAGTCCCAGTGGCCGATATTTACAAAATATCTAACTTGGATCGGGAATACGTATGTAGTTACAAGAACATATCAACCGTTGAACCTTCGATTGCTAAGACACTTGACACCTATCCCAGAATAGCTTGTTTTGATATTGAAGCCTGGAACGGTATGCAGTCTGATAAAGATCCCATGATTTTCCCAGTAGAACATTACGCAAAACACGCTGCTTATATGATTTCGATCGTTTTCCAGAAGGTTAATAGACCCGGTACCAGAAAAATATATCTGATAGTTATGGGTGACTGTGACCCTATTGATAATTTTGAGATTATTAGAGTTAATACCGAAACTGAGCTTTGTGATAAATTTGCAAAGTTAATTAACGACTTAAATCCTGAGATTATGATGGGCTATAATACTCTAGGATTTGATTACAAATATTTGGATGCCAGATTAAAACTTAGAGGTCGTAATTGGATACATTGTAGTCGCAAACCAGGTCAAGAAGTAAAATTGTACGAGCCTCCAGTTTGGAGTTCTAGCGGCAAAGGTTTCAATAAAACTAGATATCTGGAGTTACCCGGCCGGATCGATATCGATATGTTTCGTGTTATTAAATCAGAGTATAGATTACCAGATAATACTTTAGAAACGGCAGCCCAACATTTCTTAGGACGCGGCAAATCACCCGTAAGTCCCGAACAAATGTTCTTAATTTACGGTGAATTTGTAGGTGCTACTGATGCTATCAAAGAATTGGCTAAAACTTTACAAACAGTAAAGGAAGTACCAGACTTCCGGTACGGATTGACCAATGACGAACTAAGAGCTCAATACTGTCCGCCACTAACAATATTGGCAAGGTTAGACTCAGTGCCAGATTGTGAGGCTATTGTTGAACGATTTATTAATGCTAAATCTGAAATGACTCGAGTTTCTGAATATTGCGGAATCGATTCTATATTACCGATCGATCTATTTGACCATTTAGGTACCTGGACTAAGGTCAGAGAGTTATCAAATGTTGTCGGTATCGACCCTATGCAAACGTTTCTTCGAGGTGAGCAAGTTAAATGTCTGTCGCTGGTTTATGATATTTTGACTCGGAACGGCGTTGTCATGAACACCATTAAAGCAAAGAAAGAAGACTTTGAGGGTGGTTTTGTAGGCAAACCTAACCCTGGCAAACATACGTATGTCATTATTCTAGATTTCAAGAGTCTATATCCGAGTATCATTATCGCGTATAATATGTGCTATTCTACACTGATTCCACCAGAATTGTGGGATTCAATACCCAAAGAAGATTGCCATATTTTTGAATGGACTGCTGGCAAAGATGGCGAAGAAGTCAGACACGAACACAGATTTGTTAAGAAGCATATCTCTGAAGGGTTCCTACCTCGACTTTGCAGTTACATGATTACTCAGCGTGATGCTGTTCGTAAGATCCAACGAACTCTTGATAAGTCAGATCCGCAATGGGCGGTATTAGAAGCCCGACAATTAGCACTTAAGGTCACCGGTAATTCCTTCTATGGTTTCCTGGGTACCGGTGAAAAAGGTAGATTACCTTGTGGTGAGATTAGCACTTGCGTTACCGCTAAAGGTCGTGAACTTATTCAATATTGTAATAAGTGGCTAGAAGATACATACAACGGATTTATCGTGTATAACGATACCGATAGTACCATGGTTAAATTACCGTTCATTAACAGTCGAGCTGAATGTCGTGAATGGGGCAAACGACTTGAAAAAGAACTATCGGCAGAATTCCCGGATCCTCTGTATTTTGAACTTGAGTATTGTGCTGATATGTTTAGTATCAAGAAGAAGATGTATGCAATGAGAGTATATGGAAAATCCGACGACGGTTCTCAAGACTTTATTAAGATGAAAGGTGTAGCACCAGTCAGACGAGATCGATGTGAATGTGTTAAAAACATGTATACTGGTGTTATTGAGAATGTATTCGATTATGAGATGACACTCGACCAATCTTTTGAAAAGGCTCACGATGATCTGTTCAATACCTGTTTGGCTATTATGAGACGGGAAATACCAATTGATGATCTAATTATGGTCAAAGGTTTAGGTAAAGACTATAAGTCTGACAGCTATTTTATGAAGGTATTTTCTGAAGAGCTTAAACGTAGAGGTAGACCGGCCGAACCTGGATCAAAGTTAAAATACTTAGTAGTACGAGGTGAGACAAATTTAGGACAAAGAATGAGACTGCCAGAACAATACTATGAAGTTATCGGTACACCTGATCAAGAAACTCTAGATTATCTATACTACGTCGAAAATGGTCAAAACATCATTGATCGGATATTTGGAATTGCGTATCACGATATACTTAAATTTAAAAGATCGAAACGTATTGAGGTCGGTGCCGCTAAAATACTTAGGATTCTAAGTGAACGGGGATATGAGGAGCATGTAGATACTGCCAGATACTACTATGTCGAGGATACTGGTAATCGGTTCATAACCGAAGTTGATTTAGTAATATGGATAACCAAACAAGTAATCAAACGTTGTGAAGGTCCGAAGAAAATTGCTATTCAGGCTTTAAAGACACAGACAACTAAATTGTACCATCAATATATGAACACTGAACGGATGGTTACAGGTGTAATTACCCAAAATCCGTTACTAACTGCTTTAAATATTTTTCAAGCCAAACAGCAAGTTTGTGAGGAAATTAAAGCCACACATGTTTCCAAAATATGTTAAAAGTAGGTACTTAAACCTCTCGGCTTAAAATATAAATAATGGATACTGGCAAACGTAAAGTGTTTCTAGTATTTGGTACCAAAAGATCTGGTAAACATTTACTGTCAAAAAGATTCCAGGACGATTCAGTGTCCTGGAATTGGAAGATATTTAAAAGACGAGGCGTAAATTCTCTTGAAACTTGTGACGTTACTGTAATTTCTTACGGTGATGTGTTGATTGACGAGATATCAGCCAAATTTAAGATTAGTCCCGAGCTCGATCTTCGAGAAAGAATTGACGAGTCTCTATTCCAAATATTGAAAGCGGAAATAATGAATATTCCGCTATTCCATGGTATCCCTGACGATATGCCGATGTTAGATCATATTTTAGCAGTTCCATACCGAAATGTCATAACTGAGTTAGCCAGTCCGGTCGGTTTGAGTTCAGAGCAGTTATTTGAATTAACCGTTAGAGATGTTTTGTTGATGCAAGCTAAATACAATCGGAATACTGATAGTACACATTTTAGTAAGTGCGTGTACAATCCAATTTCAGATCAACCAGAAGATGATTTTATGATATTGGGGCTGAGGTTTTCAGATGAACTCGCTGAGTCATACGCGTATTTGTATGATCGGGATATTGTGACACTTAGAATATTTGACTCCGAAACCTTTGATAGTTCTGGTTCCAAGGAAGAGCATGATCTGGACAAAACGGTGGTTGATTACTTTTTGGTCCCGACCGAAGACTGGGAAGATCAAATAAAGATAGCTGCAGATTATTTCCCGTATGTATCTAATTTCATTATCCAAGAAGACACCAGTATCTTGGTTAGCGAATCATCAGAAGAACCTGAGGTCTCTGAAGAACCTGAGGTCTCTGAAGAACCTGAGGTCTCTGAAGAACCTGAGGTCTCTGAAGAACCTGAGGTCTCTGAAGAACCTGAGGTCTCTGAAGAACCTGAGGTCTCTGAAGAACCTGAGGTCTCTGAAGAACCTGAGGTCTCTGAAGAAGCTGTGGCCCCCGAAGAAGCTGAGATCCCGGTATTGATCGATCCACCTAAATTAACTGGGTTATTACTACCGGTGGATCAAAAAGACCGATTCGTGTTGGCCGATCCGCCTAAATTAAGTTCGTTATTACCGCCGGTGGCGAATCCAATTTTGGACGGTACTGGTGCCGAACTTGATTAATTTAAATAATAATTAAGCTGATTCTAGAATCAGCTTATCAGTTTGTATATTTACAGGAGCAGTGCAGCCGCTCCGACGTCAACCGCATCGGTAGCAACAGCAGCACCGCCAACCTCCTCTGCAGCACCGCCAGCCGCCTCTGCAGCACCGCCAGCCGCCTCTTCACTTTCGCCAGCATCTTCACCAGCTTTGGCTTTTGATCCTAATTCCGGATTATCCTCAGTTTTACTGCCACCACCAAAGAATTTTTCAAGTGGGTTACCGATAATTGTAGTTCTACTACTTTCTTCTTCAGGCTTTTTCTTGTCTTCACCCGGAGGCTGTTGATCACCCGCAGGCTGTTGATCACCCACAGGTTGATTATCTGCCGGCGGTTCCTGGGTTTGCGAAGCTGGTGGCGGGGCCGGCGCTGCAACTACACCAGTAGTCGCGGGTGCCGGTGCTGGTGCTGGTGCCGGTTTAGATTCACGCGACAATTCAGTTGCCCCAAACAATAAACTACCACCGAAGAACAGAAATAACAAGAACCCGCCAATCACTAATGCCGCTACTATTAACGCAATAATAGCCACAAATACATTCTCAATTCGCTGCTCTTGTGATATCTCGGCTAACTCTTTGTTAAATATCTTAACTTTACTAATATTATTGATCGTACAACTAGAGGTGGCGTTACCAGTCTGAGAGAATGCAATAACTCCACTCAAAGCTTCACTGTTACTCAGTACAAAAATATCATCGCTTTGAACATTACTAGAGGTAGCAGTACAACTACTATTAAGTATTTGAGTCACCGAATTAGTTATAGATTGCTCTATTGTTGCTGATTCGTTGTTATGGGTATCTGAAAATATGCTTAGAAATGATTCGTCCAATCGTTGCGTCTGTTTGGCTACACTTTCAAGTATATCCTGAATCTGAGTTGATATCTGATTTTTGAGTACACAACTGGCTTGAACCTGACAAACCTGTTTGAAAGCGCTCAAGTTACCCTCAATTGTACTGCCACTAATAATCGTAGAATCTCCATTCTCGATATTTGAACAAGTAGCGGAACATTTTTCACTAGACTCCTGTACTATACTATTATTAACATTCTGAATTTCTGTGGCTCTAGATGAATTCGAAGAACCCATTTTTCATACGAAAGACAATTAGTTATTTTCGTTTACAGTTAGAGTTTGTTATTATGATTAAACGGTAAGTCAACTCTAGAGTTGACTTAATTTTACGGTTTATGTTTTATATAGATGTTTAAGTAGCCCGGTCAGTAGACCATTCTTATGACTACCGGCCTTATCACAATCGTAATACTTAATAATACCCGGATGTTTAGCTGCAATATCATGCCATAGATTTATTTCCCAAGTTATTCTACCAGCTGATAACATTTCTTCAACCCGTTTTTCATAAATTTCGAAGAGTTTGCTGAAAGATGTAGCTTCAACGACAAAGAAAGTACCAGCAAAACTCCAAATAATTCTGTCGTATACGTCTGATTTTATTTCTGTAGGTAATCGAAACCCTGGGAAATAACAACCGTCAATATCTAAATGTGCCACTCTAGAAATTAACGCACCCATTGTCTGTGGCGATGCTCCTGGATTCTTGAGAATTCCGAAATCCATCCACGCAATAGTGGTTTCTTCATAATCAAAACTTTCGAAAGCCTTGTTAACCAGTAAAAATTTACTCAATTGAACCCGGTAGTAATTAAGAGTGTCTTTGTCTTTATTTCTACTTTTCGGTAATTCCAAGTTGGTATCTTCAGCGATTTTGAGATCTGCTAACTGCATACTAACGACCTCAACATTTGGAAACCCCCATTCTAAAGGTTCGCTACGGTCGGTAAATAGAGTCCAATTTACCATCGGGGTATATGTGAATAGCGTTTTAGCGTTTTTCAAATAAATGTCGACACCACGGGTATCACCAATTGTAAAAAACGCAGTCACAAATCTTACTTTAATTTGTGGTAGTTTCCAGAAACCGTTTCGATACGGGAACGGTGATTTTGCAGTAAGTGGAATATGATATTCTCGTATGGCTAAATCAATACCCTCAGCGTCAATATCGTCAAGTATAATTACTTTGGGTGAATGTATCAACGACCATTCTAGGTCTATTTTAAAATTATGGTATCCATGACTCCCATCTATATGGATAATATCCCAATTATCAGGTTCAAGTGTTGGTAAGATTTGTTGAGATTTATCCTGTATCAAATTTATATCAGCTTCCGGAAAATTCTCTTGTAAATAATCAATACATTTTTGAGTATGTTCCCAGATGCAAGGGTCAATTGCTGTAATCTTAAGATATGGTTGAGCAGTTAACGCTAATAATAACGATTGAGCCCCGTGAATCCCTATCTCCAGGAATTTTATTTTTTCCCCACTTAACTCCGAAAATATTCTCCAGAATAATTCTTGTTTATGGAAGAACGCCCACTCATAATCAGCAGTTTGACCGTTAGACATATAACTACCGCAGCCTTTCCATTTTTCAAACGTAGTTTTCATAATATTCGAAAGTTGTTCAATATGTTCCCAATGCAGACTAACTACACTGTGAAATGGGCTGTTTTTGAAATCCCAGTTTCGCTGAACGATAACCATATTATCATCATTAATACTGGTTTTTGATGATTCGTAAAACGAAAAGCTGAAATTCCGGAAACGACCTTCGTGATACCAGTCCATGATCTTTAATTTCCATTTCCGGAGATCGTCCCAAGACACGTCTTCCACAATATAAAATTTCCGAGTTCGTTCGATACTATTAAGCATAAAACATAGATTAGCGTCAAATGTATGTAACGCGTCATCAATGATAATATCACAAGGCTCTGAAAAATCAGGTCGAGCCCACATTGATTTTATCGAAACTGGATCAGTTTGATCACACCAAACCGTGGTTATTCGTGGTTCGGTGAACAAAATTCGTTTATCAAAATCAGCGCCTAGAATTTGAGATTTTGTAAAATATTCAGCCCAAGCTCTGACTGAAGCCCCGGGTCGATAAGTTTTGGGCATTGAACTCATATTAGATGGCACATCTGCGAAAGTCGTACCTAGACCAATCTCAAATACCCTTAAGGGATCATTCCGGATTTCCGAAAAAAGCCGATGATACACATGGGTATAAGTGTGCTTCTGAGGTGGACCCTTATCACTCCCATGTTTAGCCATAATCTCGCATAACGGCGTTGACATGTTTCTAGTAACGATTACTTGTTTAAAGGATCAACGAAATTTGAAAGTCGGGACCGGTCCAGTCAAACATTATTATTTTTTCGTTTCACATTCATAACACAAAACTACCGTTACTCTCTTGCGTTGTAAGCACAGCTACCATAAATCCGGAAATACCAATGGCTCCAAATATCAATCTATCACCATCTGATAGATTGATACTATCAGAGTAATTAACAATTACAGTGAATATTAGAGCTAATAATACAATTACCGTAGCTGGAGCTACGGTAGCGGCCCTTGCCATTAGTTATTTTAACAACGGTTTAAGTTTATCATCAATAAAATTGCAAATTTGAGGGTACCATTTATGATTCCAAGCTTCACGGTCAAATGGGATTCGCTGTTTAAATACTTTACCTTCAGGGATACAGTATACAACATAATCATACCATTGTCGATCCATGATGGCTAAACACGTCTGCATTTGAAGATAATGGCTGATGGGGACATGATCATAATTTTTGGGGTCGTATCCCATTTCGCAATCAGTTTGATACCTTAGGATACTACGATACATTTTCTGGGGGCATTTAATCTCCAACAACCCGTAGCTACCCACAACTCCGTCTGGAGAACCTCCTAACATTGTATTCCATTTAGGAACCGCGTGCCCGGTTTCGTCAACACTGAAACCAGTCTCTCGTGTGTACCATTTTCGGGCGTCATCTTCATGATCTATCCCAAATTGCATTCTGGCTTTGGCCTCAGCTGTAAATACTTTCTTTTCAATACCAGCTAACTGCCTAGCTACCCGTTCTGGACAGTCATCATCGTTATATTTAACGACCCCCAGAGCCTCGGCAACTCGGGAGCTAGTTAACCGATTAGCCCGGGCTCTATACCAACCAGCCTTACATTGTTCATCCGGGTATAACCAAAAAGTACCCATATCTAGCCAATTCTTAAATTCACCTGTCATTTTGCTAATGTTGATATTTCAAATGTTTGATTTTTGATTAGGGACAATGATATTACCAGTGCCAAACTTTAACCTTAAACATCCCGTTCTACTATTATACGTAATCAATGAATTTGAAAATCAAATAAAAAATAACAATAGTTCTTAGCGACAATTAAAATAAGATATGCCTAAATTTAAGAAGGGTAAGAAGAGTGCAAGTTCATTGCCTACCCCGGAAGAGGTCATGGATGCAGTCTGCAACAAAGATTACGACGAACCTGTTGTTTTGCCAACCGAAGTGGACAGTGAAGAAATTAAATTAGTAGAAGAGACCGAAGAAAAGACTGAAGAAGAGATCGAAGTTCAGGCTCCGCTCAAAACTTCAAGTTCTGCTAGTCTTTTGCTTAAAAAGGCCAAAAGTGTGGGTGGAGGAAAAGCTGAACTTTTTGATCCTACTAAAGAATTGCCTAACGCAGATGAGTATTTCAGAGACAATTATTTTGAATCTATACCTCAGGCCTTATACAATTTAATCAAGGGTTATAAGAAGGTTCCCCAGAGTAAATATCAACAAATTTATCTGGCGTTTGGTTATGTCACTGTCGGTAGCGAATCGCGTAAAGATTCTTTGATGACCAGTATCAATCAGCTCGGGGGTTCATTCGAGGAGCTTAAAGTTGGCAAAGATAGGTATGTACATCACCTTCAGGAACTTCGAAAAGCTGCCAAGATGGTCAGATCTACTAACCACAAATTCACTACGGTAATTCGAGTAGATCCAGACCGCGGTACATTCACGTGTAAGGGTAAGAACATCTTCAGTTGTGCTAGTCCTTCGCAAATTGTAGTTGACGGCGAAACTGACTTGCGAAAATTGCACGTAAATGGATCTGTCGCGTTGAAGACTGGTAAAACTAAGAAAACTATCACTGGTGAAATCACATGTTTCTTGGTGCCGGTTTCTTCAAAGGTCTTGTACGGTCAAGAAATCATCCTACCTGGACTACTAGATGATGTTCATGAAGGGTATGGTACTAGTTCTTAACTACTATACATTTGCATTACTCGAGAGTAATGCAAATTCCGGTCTGTAGATTTTGGTGTTAAGAATTTCTGGATTCTAAGGCTTTAATTCTTGATTCTAGACTCAATAATCTTTTAGTATACATCCCGGAAGTGTCGATTCTACACATCGCCTCGTTTACATAAGATTTGACTTTAGTCTCCACAATATCTCTAATAATCGTATTGAGATCAGACTTGAGATTTTCGGAATACACCGAGAGTTCATGTTTCATTTTGGAAACAACCGCATCCTGGTCTTTACACATTTTACCCTTAGCATCACGACTCCGGTCTTCGATCATTCCCATAGCAGCCTCGGATTGTCTAGTTACATCTTCGTACGCCGAAGATTTTATATCCTCAAGTTCGGTCGACATCTCTACGTATAAATTTTGAAGTTTATTGGTATAATCGTCGATCATACCACTGACACTATCGCCAAACTTCTCCTTAGCATCACATATTCTGGATATTTGTGTTGAGGCGTGATTTTCTAGACATTTTGCGATATTTGATTTAAGTGTGTGTTGATTGTCGTTAGTTATCATATATTGTATACAACTGGTAATAGCCCTATACATAGACTCGCTACAATCGTAAGCGGAGCCTACATTAAAACAGTGACCCCAAGTGTCCCAAAATGATATGATCTGTTTCGACCACTGGCTACCGATAGATGCTAATCCTGAATATAATACAATCTTAGCGCCATGACTATAATGATCGTACATACTTTCGGTGAGTAATACTGTTTCCGAATCTACGGCTCTAGCTTCATTCGGTAAGATTATGTCGATAGGGTAATAAGGATTTCCGACATCAGCTGGGTCGTACTTTGCCATACAATACGCAAACATTGTGATAACAATACCAGCTATAAATTCGTTTACCATTTCCTGTTGTGAACTGTCATCGTCACTATCAGTATCCTCTTTAATACAATATACAATCTTGTCCAATAGCGACATACAACTGGCATCTCCATTTGCGATCATCTCTGAGATTTTAGGCTCGTCGTACGCTCTATATAAACTATCCGAATCTTGCATACCGAACATATACACACATTGAATTTTCGAAATTTCAGATCCATCTTCGCTGGGGATTACCTCCAATAAAGAATATGGCGGGACTTCAAGATCACCGTCTGGGGGTCCTTCTGTAATTAAAGTTTGCGTTGGTGATGACAATACAAATAGGTGCTGCAGTGTAACCATTTTACAAATTGAAAAATACAGACTTAAGTATCTAATTTTAAATACAATAAAAGTTAAATATGCGGGCGGCACTGGCCAGAAGACGCAAACGTGAGACCGCGAAATCGACTTCAGGAAAAAGTGAACTCAAGACTGATTATAATGATCAGCTAACTGGTAAGGCGTTCACGAAACCTGCACCTCGTCCGTCTACTGATCAAATACCTACAGTGGTACCTTCCGGTATTAACATGTATATGTTAAGTACCGAAGAGAAGCGTAAGATGAGTGTCCGCAATATCACTAGTTCAAAATTAGACCCAAATGATGATAACGGTGTTAATTCCAGATGGCTCGGTGTTACTGAAGACGTTCAATGTAAGAAATGTCATCAAGGGTTGATGAGTTGTTTTGGCCACTATGGATTAATAGAATTCCCTGAAGGAGTCAAGATATATCATCCAATGCGGATGGAATATGTAATTTTGGTATTAAGGTCTGTGTGTCAAGGCTGCGCTGAAATGTTAATGACTGATGATATGATCAGCAGCATCGGCGCAGATAGCTTGAATGGTTATACTAAGTTAAAACTCATAGCAAACCGTAGTACATCTGTCAATAAATGTACTACGGTTACTAGTGGTCGTGTTCCGGCATCTTGTTCGGAGTGTATCCCGAACCCAAAATATCAACTCAAAATGAGTAAGGACAATTTGGCAGTTACGTTTGAATCAAAAAGTGGCCCGAAGAATAACGAAGTGTTAGATATCAACGAGGTATATAAAATTTTATCATGCATAAGTCGGGAAACCGCAAATAAACTAGGATTTTTGCCACCTTCACATCCGAAAGACCTGATTCTAGAATCAATATTAGTACCGCCGGTATGTGTAAGATTTCCGATGAAACAGGGTGCAACCCAGGGTACTAACAAAATCAATGAAAAGTACTCAGCTATCGTAAATAAAGTTCAAATAATCGAGAAGGATGGTCCGACCCCCGATAATATCATGAATTTGTCATCAGCCGTCAAAGACCTTATGTCTGCTAATGAGACTCAAACTGGTAGAATGTCAAACACACAAAGTATGTCTATCAAAGTTTTGTTAAATGGCAAGAAGGGCGCTATCTTGGGAAACGTTACTGCTAAAAGAACTGCGCTATCAGCTAGAACCGTAGTAACTCCAGAAGCTTCATCGCAATCTGATGAGGCCGGAGTTCCTGAGATTCTCGCTAAACATCTAACTACCGACGAGAAGGTAACCACTTTAAACCGTGAAGCTATTGTTAGTCTAATGGAAAACGGGAAGATCACTCATATTAATAACCGGAAAATAGAACGTACTAAACGGTTAATCAAGACTGGTGACACCGTTACCCGCCATTTACAGAACGGTGATTATGTGCTACTCAATCGCCAGCCGACCTTAAGTCGTAAGAGTATGATGGCGTTTAGGGTAAAATTAATTCCGGGTTATACGTTCAGATTGCATTTATCAGCTACTACCCCGTATAATGCTGACTTTGATGGTGACGAGATGAATTTACATGTACCCCAGACCGTAGAAGCGATGTCGGAACTCAGGGAGATAGCCAGTGTTAAAGCTTGCATGATGGACGCCAAGTCTAACAAACCAAGTGTGGGACTAATATACGACGCAGCTGTGGCTAGTTTTTTATTGACAGCACCGAGTACTCTTGTCAAAGAAACTCTATTCATGGATGCACTGACTATGATGACAGATCCGCCGCCATTGAGTGAACTTAAAGCCAGAGTTGAGGGTCAAGGACAGTTGTTCAAAGCTCCTGTCAGATCTCAAATAGTTATCGAAGGTGACGCTGATCTTATCGATAATGAAACTTTTAATGTTGAAGTACTACCGGCAAGAGCTATTTCGAGTGTTAAAGTTGATATCAGTAGTCTTAGAAACATATTTGACGATTCTGAATTGGCAAAACTTAATGGCACTAGAGCATATATAGATTCAAATTCTAGTTATAGCCGAAAGCCACTCAGGGTAAAGCAGGTTAAATTTGTGATGGACCGAGGAATTCTAAGTCAAGTTCCCAATACCGAAGTTGATAGCAAATACTTACTGTATTCAAATGAACCCGGTACTGGCTTGCTATCAGTGATACCTGGGAGGTTCAAAATTAAAACTTTGAGAACCGGTACACAAAGCATATATTTTGAACCTACACCTTACGAAGTCGACGTTAAACCAAATACAGCGGCTCCACTACCCCCTGGTACTAGTGTTATCCGGACGGTTATTGATCAATCTGATTATACCAAATCATTACAAAACCCGAGCTATCAATTAGTGTTTTCGGCTGTACCTACATCAAACCCGTTGGCGTATGAATATTTTGTCCATCATATATCATCGGCATATAATCCAGAAAACTTGTCGACTGGGAAAATTACCCGCGGTTCATTTAAACCGGATAGTATAACAGCCGGTGCTAGTATTAGACCACTACCAGACGAAACCATAACTAATCACGTAGCGTATATGGAATCTGGAAGTATAACTGGAGCTAGAAATGGTGAAAAGCTGTTAATATCTAGGGTTAAACGTATTGGTAATAGATTTGTGACTGACAATAATGGTAATGATTTTATCGTATACACTCGAAACCGAAAAACAGAAGCACTATCGGACAATGTCAAAACTATTCAAGGTACATTGTGGGCTAAAGGTACTGGTAAAACTATAACTAGACTCAAGTTCATAACTAACGGGGTTCTTGTGAGGAGAAACACATCTCTGAGTTCTAAAGGTAAAGAACGGGAAACTCGTATCAAAACATCGGGGTCACTATTAAGCGCCGAAAGTAAACTTATTAAGATTAAATCAGCACCACTAGAATCATTGAACCAGCCAGCCAGACTTGATATGGTAAGTTTTGACCGTCAGTCTAGAAAACCTGTTCGAATTGCAAGCTCTCCAGATCCCGATGATATTATTTCAAAATACTTAAGGGGAGAATCGTTAAAACCATCAACAGAAGAACCGGAACCAGAATTACCGACTGATCTGATCGTTACGGCCACGGAATTTATACCTGAAAATGATGAACGAGTACCGATTAAAGAATATCTGGTATCAACTAACGACCGGATTGTACCAGCTACCACTGATGACAAATTTATTATAGGTAGAATCGTTAAAAGTGGCGGTCAACTATTCTTCGCTAACGATTCCCGGTCAGATTTAGGTCCAGATAGCCAGCACGAAGTAGGATATTCAGGTAGGGCATTATTTTCGGCTTTGCTACCACCTGGATTTAAATATGAAAGTAAGAATAAGCACGGTTTAGAAGATGTAATCATAAGAAACGGGGTGATAATTCAAGGCCAGCTCACAAAAACACAGGTTGGTCCAGTTGCTGGTAGTATTATCCAATACTTGTATAAAGATTTTGGTCAAGAGGTCGCTTCTAAATTTATAAGTAACGCCTATCTGCTGCTGACTAGATGGCTGACTGAAAACATGTTTAGTACCGGTATATCTGATTGCCTACCAGGACCAGATCTTTTTGGGTTTACTGATTTTGAAGACGAGGACACTAAAAGAGAGATGGAAAAAGTTGTACCTAATATCAAGAAAATTAAGTCACTTTTATCGAAGAAACAAGAGGTAATGACTAAGACTAAATTAAAATTGGAATCGCTAGGTCAACCGCCAACCGATCCTAAAGATTTAGAGAAATGGACTTCTGATGTTTCAGCTATCATGAATATTGTCAACGAAGCCGGATTAGGAATTTCTAGAGATGTACTTGATAAGAGTAATCCTTTTAATATTATGTACCAATCTGGCGGCAAAGGTAGTGCGGCAAATATATCACAGATGATAGCGTTTGCTTCCCAACAGTTCTTATACGGTCAAGTGATGCCGATGACACTCGGTGGTGGTACTAGATGTTTGCCATATTTTGAACCTGGATCCACTGACCCTAGAGCTAGAGGTTTCTGTGGCGATTCTTTTACTAGCGGATTGGATCTACCAGGTTGGGTGTTCTCAATGACAGCCAGCCGTCCTCAAATTTTAGAGACTGTACTACGTACTGCTGATGCCGGTACTTTACAACGATATATGACTATCGCGATGCAAGATGTAAAATTATCCCAAGACGGAACTGTCCGTAATAGTAAAGATCAAATTATATCATTCGCGTATGGTGGTGATAATATGGATGGTTCTAAACTGTTAAAGATAAACACTAGTATTGGTATGTACCGCACCTTCTTAGACGTTAAACCAGAGGTAGATCGGTTAAATGCAAAATACGGGAGTTGATATCATAAGTTCCTACGGTCTAATTTAAAAACCAACTCTGGAGTTGGTTTTAAATATCAGCAATCACATATAAAATGAACCGGCCGAGAATATTAGTGACTGGTAGTTCCGGATACATCGGAAGCAACTTTATACGCCGTTCACGTAAAGTTGCTAAAATTAAGGGGTTGGACATGATTGATGGCGAATTTACTAATTTTGTGACGGATATGAGTGATAAACTAACTCTAGCTGCCGTAGTTAATAAGGTTAAACCGTCGGTAATTATACATTTAGCAGCTAAGATTCAAGTAGGTGAATCCCAGTACAAACCCGATATTTACTGGAAACACAATTTCATAGCTACTATGAATTTGCTAGATGTGATCAGGGAAATTAACCCCGATATCAGGTTAATATTTATGTCAAGTGCTGCTGTATATGGTCACAGTGATACTGAACTTACTACTAATAGCGAAACTAAACCAGTATCGGTGTATGGCGAAACTAAATTAGCTTGTGAAATGTTAATTCGTAGCTATTGCGAGGCTTACGGACTGACAGCCGCTGTTACTAGGTTATTTAATGTAGGTGGTGGTATTAGAAGCACTGATAGCTGTTTTCACCTAATTCCAATCGCAATCCGGTGTATTCTTACCGAGGATACATTCAGTATTTTTGGAAATGACTACGATACCAAAGATGGTACTTGTGAACGCAGTTACGTTCACGTATATGACTTGATCGATACAATTATGAATATCATAAACTCTGATCCGAAAGTTGGAAGTTATATCGTGTATAATGTATCAGCTACAAGTAGCCACACGGTTACTGATATTATTAGTAACGTTATTGAGATTACCGATAAGAAAATGTTGGTAAAAATATCAGACCGAAGAGATGGTGATCCCGGTCGTTTGATCAGTAAAATTACACCACATGATCTAGAAGTACTCGAATGCAATTTCAAATTGACAGACATAATCACAGATGAATGGAACTCTAGAAAAAAAATCAACTATAAACAAAAGTAAAGATGTCGGTGGTATACACGCCACAACCCGGACCGCAGTATACTAACCCCGATATCAGTGATGCTACATTTAATTCCGAACTCTTTCAGAGTTATTGGTTTTGGTTACTAGTGTTATTGGTGTTAATAGCGTTAGGCATAGCTATCGGCGTCTTGATATGGATTGGAACTCGAGAAGATACCGTAGTGAATAAAGATCTGAGTATACAACAAACTAGTTCGGCCAGTACCACATCTGACACTTTTAAAACCAACGAATTTGATTTATACATTGGGGTCAACACCGGCACATTAAATCTAAATATACCAGCTAACGATACTAACCGTAAAGGTCGCGAAATATTCATCAAAAATGATGGTACCGCTAACATTAACATAGATACTAGAAGTCTAGTTAATTTTAAAGGTGGTCAGATTACAAACCCTTCTGCAATTGAATCGGGTGTATATGGTGTATTCATATTTGAAAGCCAAAATTCACTATTACGATTACAATAAATTAAAATTCGAACGGTAAACCAACTCACTGGAGTTGGTTTATAACGGAACTTGCGCGATGCTCCCAAAATTATCATTGTACTATATTTATGCAATATGTCTCATATTCGCAACCTCATTGGCGCCAAAACCATCCGGGGTATGATCTAAACACCGTTGATAAAAATAAGAAGAACTAGCTAACCAATTGCTAGAGATACGAATGCAAGCCTGAACCCCATTTCCCGACCTAACTGTTTTCAATCTACTGATAATTGTCTCGCAGTTCTGAGTTTTTAAGAACTTACCCGATTTATATAATCGCATTGGCAATGAAAGTACATATGCCCATACTGGATCTTCAATCTTGTTCATGAACGCTAACAGCTGTCGGCTAACATTTTTCATAAGAACTTCGTAATCTTTGACGGGTGAAGAACCAATTGGATACCCAGATTTACCGTCCCAACCCCGCATATACATAGCCAATTGTAACAATTCAGTTAAGCAGTCAATAACCGAAGATTGATCATGATTATGAAGATCGTTGATTTCATCAACACATTGAAATTCCTTAACCTCAGAAATAACGATGGCCAATGATTCGTCGAGCATCTGCAATTTATTGACGGCAGCTTCCGAGTAATATCCACCATCAGGCCGGCTAAAATTACCGTTAGCTCTGAACATATCCTGAAGTTCCATTATAGTAATAGCTACCATCGGGTTACCCACAATTCCGTAACTTAAACTCTCTGACCACGCCAGCGTAGATACTTCTTCTAATGTAACTGGGGTTTCGACATTAGTAATTTTTGGAGCCAACCCTTTGTAGAAATTTTCAGTAAGATACCCCAACTGTACAATTTCTTCGGGGTTTGGCACTAAATGATAGTCGTAACCAGTAAGTTTAATAAAATTCTGGACTGACTCATAACTGTACCAATCGAACGGAATTAACGGGTTATATCGAACTTTTACATTCATAGATTCTAATTCTGGACATCTACATTTACTACTCTTGCCTCTAAGATATCTATCAACATTATCCCTTAATATATAGTACTCCTGTATTGGCGAGTCTGTATCAGTAACATCAACCCCTAGATTAAAAGACAAATATACAGCTTCGATTCTATCCCGGGGTATAATCGCATTTTTATCGACAGTTTCAAGGTCGCTGCGACTAAATCTGAGTCTATTTTTAAGCCTAGTTTCAGTCAGATTCTCGATTATTCTCATCATTTGATGCCTAGAATAATCACCGGGAAATCTTAATTTAGGATCAACTACCTTTCTCAAAGCTCCGGTTGAGTAGTTTGATAATTCTATTAATAGTTTCATACCTTCGGTCGTAATTTCGAGTCTAGGGTTTAGTGAACGATCGCGGCATAATCGATATAACATACATGCATTTAAACGTCGGGGTCGTTTTGGGATTTGGGGTCCAGCTTCCATCGACATAATCTCAGAATATTTGAAAGTAATCTCAGTGTTCATAAACTTACTCATAAAACTATATGATCGATGTAACGCTTGCTTATTCCAATCAACTTCATGATTTATAAACCTTGCTAGCACTGAACAGTCTTTAGAGTTTATTGGTTTGACCGAATTTAGATATTTTATTAGTTTCAGGCGTTTAGATTTTCGCCTCAGTTGTGAATAGCTAGCAGCGATTCCGTGACTGTTGGCCATCTCTAATAGCACCACTATGGGTACATATTCGTCCAATTTACCTGTAATTTGTAATCTAGACATCGCAAATTGATTACAACCGGATAAATCATATAAACTACAAATGGTTAACACCTTTCTAGTATATCCGGATTTTAAGAAATCGGCTAAATGTTTAGATCCTAAACGACTTGGTAAACAGCGTGCCGAAGCACTGATGATAATTGTAAGGCTCGAGAACATTGAACTACTGTCAAAGATATTTAAACTCCCCAAACCCGACGATCCATATGAATATCACCGTTGGATCCGCGAATTGGGTACTAAATATAAACAGAGTGGTTGGTTTCTGTTCTGGCAAAATGGCGAACTACACAAAGTCGCCCGCGATGGTTGTCCGAAAGAGACCCGTGATGATATGACTAAGAACGGAGCCCGTTTTATCAGGGCTGCGGGCTGGTTCTATCATTCGGCGGTATTAATGTGGATAGGCTATCGTGACGCGCTTAAAGAATATCTCAACGTTCACATCGATCAATGGGTCGAACTAGGTTACACCAATAACATGAAAAAGTACCAGTTACCTGTAAAGATCGAGTATCCACCTTGGACTCGAGATCATGAATTTCTCGAGTGTCACCGTTCTAACTTAATTCGTAAAGACTGTGAATTCTATAGACCACTGTTTCCGGATACTGAGGAAAACTTAGATTATATTTGGCCATATAATCTCACCGATGCCGGACACCGGTATCGTGTTTAATGATAAAATAAAACCAACCTGACGGGTTGGTTTTTGAAAGCATTTATAACTATGAATAAAACAGGATCATCCAATTACAATGATCAAAACTCCGTACTATAGTACAGATATTCCTGACGATTATGATGGTCCTATCCCTAACACTAACTATAAAATTCAAGATTTGTTCTGTTTGACAACTCGGATGTACCCTGTAATTAGGAAATTATTGGGACCCGAAATCAAAATTAGTTACGACACTTCCAGTGAGTTTCAGTATAATCAGAATGGTAAACATTACATGTTCATGGTATTAACTAGGGCCGGTAAATTGGTCACGGATATCTCAGATGGCGATCTTATTCTATTAGAAAAATCGATTGACAATTACACCTCAGATCCCGAAAAGCTGTGTTTAGTATTTAGTGCCGGTGCCATTATTTTTGACGATCGCGGTCGTAAAATATCTAATATTTGGATACGACAGATGTTAGAATACATTGATTTACCAGAACAATATATGAGTCGACTTGATGATACCGGTATACTAGTAAGAATACCCGAAAATACCTCGCCTCAAACTGGCTACGAACAGTTTCAAGAAACCTATCACAAATTATCTGTAAATATAACCGAAACACTCGAAGATATGTATAATTCTGGTTACGTGATAACTACGGATAGCAATGCCAAAAATTGGGATTTAGAGTTAGTTACGGATACCGAGGAGTTATACAGACCTTTATGGATAGATCATAAAATAACTGGCGATAGTGGTACAAATACTTTTCTTAACCGGGTATTTAGAGGCCAGTTCCATATAAAGGTTGGGTATAATAAGATAATCCGTCATCATATAGCACTGGATTTGACCCCCGAATTTGAATATCATTTCGAAGCAAACCACTTGATTGTATCAGTTAAAAATATCGGTGAGGTTCGGCAGATCACATCGGTAGTTCACATGGCTATAAACACAAGTATTGGTAGAATTTTAACATTTAAACGAACTAGATCGGTGTGGATGCAGTTATATATACAGGCGTCAATGGAATTATACCCGTACAGTTCAGTGGTTACATATCAAGCTGATCAATATTCGGTGTTCTCATGTCTTAGACCATTAGAATCGCCGTTAACAGATGAACAGTTGGATTTGAAAACCCGGGCCCAAGCAATTTTTAAATCGTTATCAGAAGAACATAGTAGTGATTATCTAGCCTTGGAATACTTAAATACCAAAAATAATTAATACCATTGTAAGAAATGTACTGGGTAACTAGTATTAATGCGTTCCCCGATAAACAAGCCGAAATACTTAAGGATTTAGACGATATCGGGGCAGATCCAGTATTTATAAACCAACATTTATATGAAGGATTAGTTGAATGTAAATATCAACTAGCCCCAGATTACCATCAATCCACGGTTGATATTCAACGTAAAATTAATGACATAAGCTATGATCCTCTTGCATTAACTGTAGGTCTTGACAAAATTCCAAACTTCGAGATAGATACTGGTCTACGGTCGATAATCGGGGCTTTGGTATGGCAGTATATGAAATTGCGAGTTGTAAATATTACGAGAATGATTGTCAAACAAGCCTCGGGATATCTAATTACATATGTTCCGTATATTCAGACAATAACTGACAGTAAACCAGTGTATACTCAAGAATCAACCTCAGGCGTGTTTAGAACTGCTTGTGATCTGACTAAATTTGTGGGTTTAGAAGTATATACTGACGATCGTTTAGCTAACTTTGTATTGTCGTCTATGGATCTAACTGACGATATTAGAGTGATGAGCAATCTAATTGTAGGACCAGTTAATAATGATATCAAAGAGAAAATTCAGACTAAAGTTGGCATCTATAGATCCGATTTTCATTTTTATTTTCCAGTCGATAACTGTGAATATAACTATACATGGTTGAGTTCAGAATTTGCTAGGTTATGGCAAATTGATGAATTATACGAAGAACCTGGTGGTAAAGTGTACCGTTCGTATTTTGACCCAGGTATGGATACCGAAGCCTGGTTCAACGATTCGTTATTACAAATATGGCGGGACCGATTACCAACGGTTCAAGTGCCAGCTTGGAAGTTGTCAGACGATTTATCTGAAAATAACATCACAGACATGCTCATTGCAAAGGCTAAAGCGGTTAAAGCATATGCTTTAACCGCTTCTGTTAACCCCGCATTATCTAGAGCGATATTTGGGGTAAATTCTCTGGATAGTGGTGTTATTGAAATTCCAGTAACTAGCCGCTCAGACCGCGATACATTTATCGATGCATATGAAACACAGTTTAAAACTTCAATAACTTGGAATGTGTTAGCGGTAAAATCATTAAAACATGGAGTTTTGTCGAGATATTTAATACAAAAACGGGGGTTGTTATCGTTCTTATTTAAGCTAGGCGCTTCAGAATTTGTGGTATATACCGTAGGTAGAGATTTATTGTCAATGTTTGACGAAGCTGAATATAAATCCGCCGAGACTGAACTTAAATCGTTGATATTATCGCGATATTCACATTGTGTAAATATCGGCGAATATCGCGATAATGACCTCATGGAATTGTTAACATTGATACCAGTTAAAGATAGCAATGAAACTGATAGTTATTGTTTTCTGGTTTCAGACTTGTTATCACTGAATTTACCGGTAAACCCAATAACTAGAGTACCGTTGTCCGAGTATACAACATCGTTGGTCCACCATATACAATATGGACTGCGAGGTTATTTTAACGTAGCCGGTCTTAAGGGCGAATACGAACAGTACCCACATAAATATCTAGTACCGGTTAATTCTGGTAGCATCAAGGTTAGTCCAGTGTCTGATGATTATCTTTCAGTCAGTTTAATTAGGCAAAAATACCCGGAACATTTATTTGATATCATGCTACCGGAATCTGATTCCGAAATTATTGAAATTGCACTTAACACTTTATGGAATAGCGGTTACTTGTTGTCGGACTGGGGTAGTAGTTTATATCATAAACTCAGAGAAATTAGTATGAAACCTATCCGAAATTGGCCAGTTTTGGATAGAGCTGCAGATTCACCCCTAGACGGATCTTTAGCGATGGCGTTTATTCAGCGTGCCGAACATGAAGTTTTATAGGGTATACTTCTTGAGTCTAGACTCAAGAAATTAATAAATTTATGGTACTGCCACCTCGGTTAGTATAAACAAATTAGCACATCCAATGGCTGAACTTTCCATGGAAAATATAATCATGCTATTATCTTGGTCGATGTCAGGGGTCACGAATCTACATCTACCTTCACATGTGGTATAACTAACTTTGGCGCTGATAATACCAGTAAGTGCTTTTTCAGACATCGAAAGATCATAGGTAACCTTAACCGTATTGTTAGTAGGATCGGCTACGATCATACTAACACAAATTGGATTTTGCCCGTGTAAATTCATAACCGAGCATTTTGATATATGTTTACCGTAGCACCCACATACAGCGTCACAAGCATCAAATTGAACCCATTCGTAATTGGTGGTCACATTTTCTGGTTTTTCAGGAGCGGGTGGTACTTCTGGTGCTGGACCAGTAGGTCCAACCATTCCAGTTGGTCCAGTTGGACCAGAACCACTAGGTCCAGTAACTCCAGTTGGTCCGGTAGGACCTGGTACCTCTGGACCTGTTGGACCTGTCGGTCCGGATCCGCTAGGACCAGTAACTCCAGTTGGCCCAGTAACTCCAGTTGGCCCGGTTGGTCCGGTTGCGCCCCCAGGCCCGGTAGCTCCCATCGGTCCCATAGGGCCTCCGGCCGGTCCAGTCGCACCAGTCGGTCCGGTTTCTCCATCTGAACCCATCATTCCCATCGGTCCTTGCGGTCCCTGAGGTCCTTCATCACCTTTTGGGCCTTGAGGACCTTCACTACCTATTTTACCCTGTGGGCCAGCTGGTCCAATTGGACCTTGGGGTCCAGTGTCTCCAGTGTCACCATTTGGTCCAATCGGACCCTGCGGACCTTGAGGTCCGTGTGGTCCAGCAGCTCCAGAAGGTCCGGTAGGCCCAGTCGGTCCTATCATACCTGGACATCCTTGCCATCCAGTTGGTCCGGTAGGCCCAGTCGGTCCAGTGTCCCCCATTATACCTCTAGGGCCTGTAGGTCCATCTGGAGGTCCGGTTGGTCCCATACATCCTTTAGCCCCTCTAGGACCAGGACATCCCATCATACCTTCTTTACCTCGGCAGCCTCTTGGTCCGGTCGGACCAGTCGGTCCGGTTTTTCCACATTCGCCTCTAAAACCTCTTTTACCTTGAGGTCCCTGAAGACCTCTGCCGCGATCCATTATTTATAGATATTACCAAAAGATTTTAGTAATTGATTAAGGACCCACTCAATTTCGTTTTAATATGTTAAAAGATGTATTCCGGAGATACACTTGGGTTGAAAGGTAGTTTGGGCGGATCCAGCGGGTCTTTAGGGGGCGAATGTGTGACCTACGATAGTTACGGAAAACATGTAGACGGTCATACCATACTGTTGTATTCAGAATTTGCCAGTAAATCACAAATTCTGAATGTATTGGTGAAATGTCAGGAGAAATACAACCGGGATATCAAATCAGAATCTGACCCTCCGAATACTGAAATTCACGTGAACGTCGTCCTAAATAGGGATGATCACCCGATAGGAATCAGTTATATTTGGGTGTCGTCTCCAGGTTTTTATAACATCCTCTTAGGTAAGAACATCGATGGATCTGACCGTACTGAATTGATAAGAGATTACGACCCCACAGACACAGATTACCAATCTATCTCAGATTGGTCTGATATTGTGGAATTTGATGATAATAATAGTCACGTTGAGATACTGGAACCGCTAATCAATATTCCTAAAATTACACTTACCGACGACCAGTATAAACTAGCGATCAAGGTAACTAAAAATATCGAATATAATAGGGAAATCGAACTTTATCCAAAAGCTGCGTTTGTTTTAGAACCAGAAGAAGGAAACAGCAGTTTTGAACTCTGCTGCAGTAGATGTCCGTCTTGGATTACCGCAAACCAGCTTGCCAGTATTTTTAAGAGATATATACCAATCGACAGACGGTCAGACGGTTATCCGAAGGTTGCTATTAGAAATCCCTATCAGAAAAAGGGTTTTAAAATAGCAACCGTCAAATTTGACCCATCAACTAGGGATGCTCAGTTCGCGTTACTTATGACCAAAAAGATCAATTTGACTAATCGTAAGAATAACCAGCGGGTTACCTTATTTTTCAAATTTGCCAAAATTTGTAGAGGAGGTCGCCGCAGGAGTTAATTAAAAAACCAATGCTTAGCATTGGTTTTGGTATTTATCCAGAACGGTAAACCTTAATTTGATGATCTACATACCAGCAATCGCCAATCCCGTAAAATAAAGCGGTTTCACCGTTCATTATCTGATATTTACGGTCACTTTTATGAAATTTGTCGCCGGGTGCAGGTGTAATCGTCAAAATACTTGTACTTTGATTTATAATTTTAAGTCGTGATTTTGTAGTATAAGCTGTCAAATATTCACAGTCAAACTCTTGTTTTGATTCAATTTTAGGTAGATGTATTTTTGGCCATATGCTATTTCCAGCAATAATCGCAACGTCAGCTTCATTCCTTATAAAATATTCGGGATGTTCTGGTTTAAGTATTACAATACAAGATTCAATAGGCGGACCAGGCGGTCCTCTTCTACCCCGCGGACCTCTATTAGAATCCGTCCGACTTTCTGAAGATTTTTCAGAGGGTTCTACAGGCTCTCGTATATCAACCGTATCATAACCAACAGCCGATGATTGCGAATCCATGGTATTTTAGCGTTTGTCCATAGTGTTTAAAATAACGTACAAGGTATATATTTCAGAACAAACATCACGGGTACGTGATATAAGTTTGTATTTTAGATATTCTAAGTATATCAGATGCTGCTTGGATGATATCCAAGGCTACCTCTGAGCTAGGTACCAACTTGTAATCCGTAATTTTATCGGTTGTACCAAAACACCACGATACTAACATATAAACTAGATCAGCGTATTCCCGATTTGCGGGGGACAGATATTGCCGGGCCATCTCTATAAATCCGTCACGATTAAACTTTAATAAATTGGGTGCGTGCAATTTGCTAACATCACAGGCCCAACTTGGAAATTGAATGGTACTATCAGCAAGTGACGTTTGCGAGTACCCAAAAACTGAAGGTGAATATATAAAATTTCGACCGTTAGGGACAATAATAGTATATGGGATTTGGTATCTACTGATATCAGCTCCCATTTTCTTCCAGTTAATATCAGTATCTACCGGTTCCATGGGTTTATTTTCAAGTTTAAACTGATTGTATAGATATAGCTGATTAAATAGTCCTAGGTTCCCGAAATAATGAAAGGTATCTTCGAGTATCTTTGGATTTTCTAAAACCTGATTGAGCATACTTACCCAGTTAATATCGGTAGCTTCTCTAATTGGTATCATATTCAGGACCTTCAGTAGCAATACATTATTATTCGGATATTTACTAGGATCAAGTTGTAAATCTCTAGCTAAATTTTGTAAGTTAACCGTATATTCCGACCCTGATATTTTACCACAAACGCTATCGAAATTAGGATGAGAAGTTAAAATCATATCGGCCTCAAGCAATCTACTACCGTATGTCAATATTCTAATAATATCACACCGGCTAGCTTCTGGATATTCAAAGAATGTTCTAAACATATTTACATTACGGTCATCCATAGTCAATAAATTCGATAATTTGTAATACTCAGATTTCACCCCCAACAATTTACGCTTATATACCAGTAAATTCTTAAGCTGTTTATTATCAGTCACCGGTTTCAGTGCTAATTCATTGATAGCATTATTGCGACCTTTATACACTAAACCCAATGATTGACTAACTTCAAATAATTGTCTATCAGTTAATAATTCCAAATCATCAGTGGTTAGGAATGACATTTATTTAGGCTTGTTTAAATAAATGTTAATATGCAAAAACATAAACCAACCTGAGGGTTGGTTTAATCATTTATAGTTAATATCCCACTTGAACCGAAGCCGGGCCAGGTTGAGAGGTTGGGGTTACTCTAACTGGAGTCTGAGCGCTGGTAGTAACCACCGTGTGGGGAGGCATACCATAAGTAGTGGCTGACGGAGTCTGTACAGGTACAGTCGCACCCGGGGTTGGTATTGTTTGTGATACCGCGGAAGTTACTTGCATCGGTTGCACCATTTGCGGTTGCACCATTTGCGGTGGGGCGGTAGTCACTGTACCATTAGCACATCCAGGCCGATACATCATTTGAGGTTGCTGATAACGGGGGTAGCTAGGCCGGCGATTGGCGTAAAAAGCTCCCAGAATAATTCCTAAGGTTACCATACCAGCACCTACACCTACTAGAACCCACGTCCACCAGCGGGCTTCTCGTCTGGCCGCATAATCAATGGCCGCGATAATTAATAGAATCACGCCAATTACAATCATCCAGAACCATATTTGTACAAATATACTCTCATTTTGACTGTAACCGCTAGACGAATTACTTAGTCCCATTTCTAAATATCCGTAAAAAATTTCCAAATGATTACGAATTTGACGTACTTCAAATTAAAATTAATGTTGGAATTCCAAATTTTGTCAGATATTCATATTGAGAAACGAGGGCATTATATATCTCCAAAGTCGTTTGTAGATCCTAAAACTAGATATATTATTTTAGTTGGGGATATTGGTTCGTTTTACGATACCTCTAGATATGTAAGGTTCGTAACCGAACTTAGCGATATGTTTGAAAAGGTCTTTCTAATATTTGGGAACAATGAATATTATGAACGCGGTAGATTCCTAATGTCGTTTAGGCATTTACGAGCTACTATCAGAATGATATTCGATTTGAACGATAAAGTCCAAATTTTAGACGATAACTATGCTATTATTGGAGATTATATGATATATGGTTCTGTATTATGGAGTCAATTACCTAAAGAACTCACCGATGATAAGTTTCAGTATTGGGTACGTTACAAGAATAGTCAAATTAATATCAAACAATACAATCAATTATACCAGAAATCAGTGCGAGGTCTCATTAAATCTATCAAAACATCAAATGAAACCAATAAAACACTAGTTGTAGCGACTCATTTTCCACCGACCGCCCAACACGTGGTAACTGGAAAACGTTTCGGGAGGCGCGGTAAATATCTATATGTAAATCATCTTGATAAATTGTTAAAAAAGAACTTAGTTCATACCTGGATATTTGGACATACCCATATAAATGTAGATTTGATAACTGAAGGCGGTACTAGATTAGTTTCAAACCAATATGGGTCAAAAATCGTACCTGAAGATGGGTTTACCAGAGATAAGGTTATCAGTATTGAGTAACACAAATAAATAACCCATCAGTGATGGGTTATACTGCAAATTTACATACGAAATTTAGGATCAAAAAGATCAATATTTTGATTAACTACAGTAGTTTGGTGGCAATCAAATCCCGCAGCTTCAACAAATTGTCTTACGGTTTTCATATGTTCAGGTTCCGTATATTCTAATTGAGGGTATTTTATTAAAAAATCTTCAACGATTTCGGCATCAACCGGAGGCATTTCTAGTATTATATTTTTGTCGTTTTGTAAGAAAATGATGGCATCACCGTAACAGATATCGTCAGTAGTTGATATCCTATAATTGACAGGTAGTTTTTGAGGAGTAACTCCATTATCGTTGCATTCATCAGAATATATATGACAGTAACGATCGGTATCAGCGTCACCAAATAAATATCCAATGTAACCAATGGTATGTTCACTGTGATTTATAAATTTATACCATTGTTCGTAGTTCCTGGTGACTTCGATCATTTTAATATCCCCTAGCACCGGTACAAAAATAGCTTGTGGCATTTTATCAAGGTTAAATATACCTTAATGATTCAATTCCAACTGATGTTGGATCTGTATGTATAATTATTGAAATTGAATCCATATATAGTCTTACGGTATTATTAAAGACAATGAGCTGTTCACAAGATCCCGAATCCATGGTCTATGCCTATAACCAGTTTATTGTGCGACATCTAGAACACATATTAGACCATGAAGATTTATACAAACAGTTTTTAGAACAAAACTCAGAGTTTCAAGGTAAAGGTTGTACAGGTTGCGGTCAACTATACAAATCTTTGTATAAATGTAACCAGTGTGATTCAAGTTTCTGTACATATTGTACATTTGGTAAAAAATTTTGTGGCATTTGTCATAGCTACATATGTGTAGAATGTATGAAAATTTGCCAATTGTGTAATACTAATCCGTTATGCGATAATTGCTATAACGGATTAGTATGTTCCTAAAAAGTTTTCTGAAGTAAAACTTCAGAAAAAAATGGAAGCCCCGGTAACGACTGAAGCCGGTATATTGTTAACAGCTGCCCAAAACCTCGGGGTTGGGGCGACGGTTAAGCGGTTGATCTGGATAAAATTGGAAGCCCTCG